>Ga0126343_10000130_pt1 | contig 22606 bp, 9 predicted proteins | sample Cyp2metagenome_FD_92531 | JGI IMG/M metagenome (GOLD analysis project Ga0126343, IMG submission 92531) | Coral microbial communities from Lord Howe Island, Old Settlement Bay, Australia - Cyphastrea 2 metagenome | ecosystem: Host-associated > Invertebrates > Cnidaria > Coral ...
TCGCTAGAAATTAAAAGATAATTATTAGTCAGCTTTTAAATAATTTCTGCCGTGTGGAATACCTTTTTACGAATAAAATTTAAAAAAAACGATGTTACTTTTCCAAGAGATTGACAATAAAAATTTTTATCTTATTTTCAAGATAGTCACAGGTCAGACTACGTATTTTGTCACCGAATAAAAAGGAATGGTTCTAATATTAAAATACTCACTAATGAATACATAGAAACTCTCGACAGAAAACCAAGGCCAAGCCGACATCTGACATTGGCAAAAGTTAGCACTGAGGAAAGACTAGGCCGGAAACGTCTTTTGCTTAATTGACATTTTGGCACTGTTGTATCAGGCCCCGTCTACACTACTCCGCAGGTTTGTGTTTGAGGAAAACACGGGCAGACAAATCACCTGATTATCGTGACGGCATCGTTTCCGAAAATTTTCGTTCTCTAAATGTTTTCCGTTCACACTAAAACGCGAAGCTCCGTTTTCAAATTCCTCCGTTTTCGAGAGCGTTTTCGAAATTAAAAGCTCCGTTTTCGGTGGACAATTTTTCCGTATTAGTGTGGACGGAAGGCCTTACTATCCATACGGATATCACTGGCCTGTTTCAAGCACGCATGCCGATACACGCGGCTTTTTTGAAGTCATGACTACCTATGTACCTCAACCTTCGGTCATAAGTTAATTTTTAAAAGAAAAGCTGTTAGTCAGTGTTTCAGTAAGAACTAACAGTAAGTTAAAGCCGCTGTATGCGTATCAAATATGGAGTATTGTTTACCAACCACATTAAAGGACATTAAGTGAAACATATTTTTAGGAAAAGGAATGAAGCAATTTATTTAAAAGAACATGCTTTTTACCCAGAAGAAGCTGAGAACAAGGTCAAATACGAGCTGCTTAATTTTTTTAATGATTAAACAATGCTGCTACACCTCTGCGTAATCAAGCCACCATTACTAGTTTATTATTAGAAAAAATGCAGTATTGAAAGGGAGATCTCCTTAGCAAAGCTATAAAAAGTTTGCAGAGATCTTCCTGCTACTTACTATCTGTTACATTCTTCTTAAATGATGTAAATAAGATTTAGGTGGCAAATAAAGCTGATACCACTAAAGTGCTTAATATAGAATAACCACAGGTAGGCACTTTAATAATGGTAGGTCGCCAACAACAGTTTGAATCCCAGTAAAAGAAGCAACTGCCAACTTCACCCAAGGATCAAGTACAAACACGCCTTTTTCAATCGTGCATACAAGATAGTATTTACAATACCTTTAGACAGAAACCGGGAGTACAAATGACATTTGACATAACGATTATACATTAAGCAATGTATCTTTTTCAAAACCTGGAGTTCATCAAGCTCTGATGGAAGCATTTAGTCAGTGCCACAATAGCGGTATTGACAGGACGGTGTACTGTTGAAGTAATACACATAGAACGAGCCGCAGTTTATCACTTCAATGTTGGTGGATCGCCAACAACAGCCTGAATGCCAGTGAAAGCAGACCTGCCTGGTGACTTTGCCGTCAGCCACTATAGGATGTCCACCATTTAACCAGCCGGCTGCATCAGTGTTACACCTGCGCATAGGTGGGCATGAAGTAGGCATTTTAGTTCCCGCAGCTCCTTGGAAACGATACCAGCCTTTGAGGTTTCTGTCACACTGACTGGACTGAGTAACGTACGTGGTTTTTCGGTCACCGCTGGTCAGACTTGAGTAGCTTCTACATTCTACAGCTAGAATTAAAAGTGGCAGTTTGTTGAATCCATTGAAATTAAATTATCAACACTTTTTAATATATCCTCAGTTAAAAGTAGAATATACTCCTCAACTTGAAAAAAATAAAAAATAAAAAAATCAGAAACCGCCTGCAGTAATAGCAGGACAATTTTTAAACAAGGAACGATTACCGGATCCTAAATAAATCATTTATTTACTGAATAGCAAGTTTGGAATCAATGCCCTTTCAAATTACAACAAACTCTGATCGTGGGTTGTCGATTATTATATTAGTTTTAATTGTAGTCCGTCCATAGCAATTCCTTGTTTTCTTCTCCGTAAAAATTGAGCGCACGAAGTGAGCGCGAGAGGAGAGCGCGCGAGATTGGTTCGCGCTTGTTTAATTTCCAGCTCTAACTTTTTGTTTGCTCAGTTAGAGCTAATATAGAAAGTCTGTCTCAGAGTACTTCATTCACTTTTTGGTCAATACGGAATTCCCTTTTATAGTTGTTACCCATAAAAATAATTATAGTAGTTTCTGATATAATCCAGAAGCTGGTCTACTAGCCCTGTGAGACCAGCCTGTTACCCTCTCCTCCCCACCAATAAACAGGTTTCTAGCCTGTTAACAGAGTATAGCCGGGTGTAAGTAGCTTAATTAATCATTTTCTTGTTTACATTTTAGGACAGAGCGTAAGTTAACTATTGAAGCTCATTAAGTGCATAATACCATTTGGTCTGCCACCTTTAGAATATACTAACAACTGAGAAACTGGGGTTACTGTTCTTTTCCAGAGTTATGTAGTTACTATCGGAACTCAATTAACCACGCGGTCTTTTTGAGTATATGCTTCATGAAAGCTTAATAACTTTGACAATAACTCACTAAGTAAGATTTGTAATCAGAGCTACCTGTTTGTTAGACATGAAATGATCTCACTGTCTGCCTTTACTAGAACTTCAGTATCTGCACCAGTCCTCGCATTATTTGAACAATTACCTTGCTTAAATGACTGAATCGCACGAATTTCCGAAAACAGCTACCCCGAGCACAAATTAACTTGTTACGACAGGCAATGGGACAAAAGATCCAACAATTCTATCCGAATTGACCTGATATAGATTTCAGATGGCCCTAATTTCAATACCAAAACGTTACGTCCCTATGTTGAGGTAGTGTAATGATTTTTTTACTCAACTGTCTCCTTCTCAGATCTCTATATATTACCAAAATTCTGATTCTATTAAAATGGAACGTCAACATAAACCCTGAATCGAAGGAAACGAGAGGAGAAGGCTAATGAACCGAAAGTAGAACGCTGAGAAAAAGTAAGTTGTCCCAGTATACATTACGCACATTCAAATGAATAGCGACGGGTGAATATACCATAGCTTGTATGATTAGCTAACGTTCTATTGAATGGAGGATTCAGCAAAGGTTGGCCACATAGCAGATTAATTAAAAAGGAGCTACGCATATTAAAAAGTCATAGTCTCTTTTTTTTCTGCTATAACTCAGAAGTTGAGCCCGGCGTAAAGATCCTATTAACCACAATTACCTCCCTGAAAAAAAAGTGTTTTTTCTCTCTCGTGTAGCCAGGATAGGCTCTGCTAGCATGGTGTAGCCGGACATATGTTGCTTCAAGTTAAAGTTTTGATTTCCTTGACTATATCGTAGGAATGAGCGCAGTTATCTGTTGATGTGTAATGATCGTATTCATGATATCATTTACAGTCTGGGGTGAGGCATCAATTTAACGATTTAGACGGTTAGACTATAGATGGTTCTGATTGTTTTAAAAATGTGACGACTAGTGTGGGTAAGGAGGTTAACAAATTATCAGTTCCAGACATGCGGTAATATTGAGGTACCTTTAAGGACAGGATTGCTCAGAGACAGAACATCTTCCAATTACACAGGTACAGGCAGCTCGAAGTGTGGGTCTAATTTTATTTTTTTATTAAAATAATAATTAATGCAGCGAGTGTCAGTGAACTAAATATCAAAGACAGAGTAAGTTATTCCAAAAGTAACTTACTGACCATCGAAAATACCGAGCTCAAAAGCAACCTGAGTCGTGCTAAGTAGCAACGGAAATAACGAGCACAAGAGTTCTCAACAAACCTATGTAATATCTGTTTTACACGATGACCGATACTTTGAAAGCAATGAGCTACTCTGTGTCGATGTAGAGTAACTTTTTTCTTCCAAATTTTTTTTTCAATCTCTATGTGCAGTAGATACATTTTCAATTTATTGAGTTGAATCGTCATGACCCACGAACTGCGATCGTTTGAAACGAACCACAGAAAAACTATTAATGGTCAATCAGAAATAAAACACTGATTAAAACTTGGTTATATGTTTTTCATACAGAATACACATTTAATAAAGCATTTTCGTATTTTTGACACTGGACTGGCACTAGTTTGCAACTGAAGCTAATGCGGGGAGTCTTTTTAAATACCAATTGCATCAATAGTATCTTTTTAATGATATTCCCCGCATAGCCTTCCTTTGAAAACTAGTTCGAGTCGAAAACTGAGAATAGGAAAATTGTCTATTGACAGATGATTAGTAAAACACCGGGAGGCGTTTTAAAAAGAAGAAAAGAGGACTGTTAACAACAGTTCACCTAAAAATGCGATTAAAAATTACACCAATAATAATAATAATAATGCTAAAGCTTATGCTATCGCTAACGATTCTGATAATGATAATGATTGCGATATTCAAGCTCTAGGAATATGAAAATATCTGCGCTACGAAGTTTAGCAGATATTTGTTCTCTGCTCGTTCCGTACATCTATGGAATGTGATTCTCGCTAAGTAAGTGTTCTGGTATGTCTCTTGTGTGTTAAGTTATTTGTATAGTGGTATATAAGTCGGTGGTTATTAATTGGTATTCATCCTTCGGGTTTTGAATGCCATCGCATACAGAACATTAATTTTCTGTGTTGCTTATCTTATAGTGCGGGGAGTTGCGCTGTCTTGTCTAAGACGTCTGTTGCGCCAAAGAGTGACTCCCGCCATTCTTGACTAGACGCGGATTCAAGCTCAGAGGACGGTCTTCAGCATCCAGTTGAGTTCGATTTTTCTTCTCTTTTTTCTGGGTAGTTGCGACGATTTTAATTTTAAAAGCACTAGCAGCGGTTTTAAGGGCCGTTTGAGCGCCTCCTTTGACTTTTGGAAGAACACCTTGCACGCTCCAGAGTTTGTGCTTGACACCATTAGGCGTGGATAGAGGCTTCCTTTCGCGGAGTGTCCGCCTTCATGTTTTTTGGCTAATAATAGATCCGCACTTCAGCATCCTAAATTTGTGGCTCAAGCCATGTCACAGCTTTTAGCATATGGTTGCATTGTTGAGCACAGTGTTCCGCCATTTTGCGTTAATCCCTTGTCAGTTGCTAAAGGGAAGAAGCTGCGCTTAGTCATCGATCTCAGGAACATTAACAGCTTCCTTGTGAGGTTTAGATCCAAGTACTAGGATCTTCGCTCCCTATCTCAAGTTCTTGAGGAGGGGCACTGGTTCTTTACATTGGACCTCATGTCAGGGTATCACCATGTTGATACCTGCTTGGAACATCAAGGGTATCTCGGTTTTTCGTGATAGTTCAATGGCATGCTAAGATATTTTACCTTCACGGTTATGCCCTTCGGGCTCAGTAGCGCCTGTTATTGCTTCACCAAATTGTTGCGTCCGTTAGTCAGTCGCTGGCGCTCTATAGGTCTCAATAGCTTTGCCTATCTCGACGATGCGCTCGGGAGCCAACCGGATAAGTGTTCCGCCGCAGCAGCTGCCATTATCCAGAAATTACTATTACCATGTCTTTTCTTATTCCGGAAAGGAAAGTGGAAAAGCTTAAGAGTCTTTTAGGCTTGCAATTGGAGATATGTCGTCCTCGTATCGGGACTGAATCGGCGAGGATCGCGGGTTCGATAATTTCTGTAGCCTGCGCAGCGGGACCCATTTCACGTCTTCTAATCAGACAAATGTACGTGGCAATTGAGTCACAATCAGCTTGGGACCACACCCGTCGTTTTTCTCCGGCTCTTTTGGAGGAGTTGAGATTTTGGTACAGCAATTTCGACTCGTTTAACGGCTATTTTCTTCGTCCACCCCCTGATTCGTCGACGGTTATTTTCTCTGATGCTAGTAACGTCGCCTTTAGTAGTTTTTCGGCCTCATTGGACGGCGTAGCGGCCAGCGGTATGTTCACGTCCGAGGATCTTGGTCATAGCTCCACGTACCGCGAGTTGAAGGCTATTTATTATGTTCTATTGTCCTATGCGGAGCAGCTGCGGCAGAGGAGAGTAAAGGTTTTCACCGACAATCAAGGAGCTGCAAGAATAGTTTCTGTTAGCAGTTCTAAAGTCTACCTCCAGTCTGTTACTATGAGCATTTTTGATTTTTGTTTATCAAACGGGAGCACCTTCGAAGAGCAGTGGATTCCCAGGTCGAAGAATGAGAGAGCTGATGTCCTTAGCCGATTCGTTGACAAGGACGATTGGTGCGTTAATCCTTCAGTTTTCCGCCTCCTCGATGCTAAATGGGGTCCTCACATGTTCGACCGCTTTGCAACCTATTACAATGCTCAGCTGCCTCGGCTTAACTCAAATTTTGCCTCTCCCGGGTGCAGTGGGGTCGACGCTTTGACGCAGGACTGGAGCGGCGAAAACAACTGGATATGTCCCCCACTTAGTCTAATCGTCGATTCTGTCCGTCATCTCATGTCTTGCTCAGGCCTCGGGACATTGATCATTCCGGAATGGTCCTCTGCCCATTTTTGGCCTTTCTTACGCGAGGGGTCTTCTCGGTTCAGCTCGTTTGTCGCGGAAGTGTTTGTTCTGCCTGCAGTTGGCGACTTGCTCTTGGAGGGTCCTGGTCAGAAGCAGATCTATAAGTCTCGACCTTCTCTTTTTCGTGGATGCCCGAAGTTCAGAATGCTGGCTTTGCGTTTAGATTTTAGGTGCGTTGCCTGGCGCTGGTGGCCTGACGGTGCACTTCTGTTTTTGTTTTTCAGATGTTCTAATTTCCGGGATTTGGAGCGACGCGGCAGCCTTGGAGGACCCATTACTACGCATCTTGGTTCCAGACCTTCTTGATTTGCAGTTGGGATCCAGGGCTCCGTCTACCTTAAGCAAGTACAAGTCAGGCTGGTTGAGATGGCGCAAATGGGCGTCCTCGAGGATTGGTGTTCCTCTCATTCCGGCGAAGCCATTACACATTGCGCTTTTTATTACAGAACTTACCAACGCTTGCCTTGAGAACAATACGGGTGTCTCTCCCTTAGAAGCTGTTGTTTATGGCATTAAGTGGGTTCACGCCATCGCTGGGCTAGAAATATACCGAGCCAACCATCTCCTTGTTAAATCTTCTCTTGAGGGTGCGAAAAGAAAATTGGCGCTTCCTCTTCGTCCGAAAGAGCCCTTGTCCGTAGACACGGTACAAGCAATCGGCGAATTTTATGCTTCAAGTAATTCTCTTGCCTCTCTTCCTATTTACTTCATATAGTTAGTTGGTTTCTTTGGGTTTTTTCATGTTGATGAAATTAAGTTTTTGCCACGAGGATGTGTGCGTTTATGCTGACCATATGTCTATTTATGTCGCTAAGCGAAAAAATGACCAGTTAACGTAGGGAAGGTCGCACCTCTTATCTTGCCAGGTATGGGAATCTTCGTGCCCAGTTTCCGTTAGTATACTGAACGTATCGTTGAGGGTTTGTCGCAGTGTAATTCATCGTATCCACTTGCTCGTCGTATTGTTAAGTCCAAATCTGGCGAGTATTTCCACGCTAGTAAGGGCGTGTCTATTTCTACTCCTAGAGATGAATTCAAGAAGTACATCCAGCCCTTTGTTGATGACATTTCCAAGTACGGCGCGCATAGCATGAGGTCTACTGCAGCGTCGAACCCCGCTTGTAGGCGCATACCTGGCGATTTATTGGATATGCATGCCGGGTGGAGGTGTCCTTCCTCGAAAAACAGATACATTAAGCATACAATTACAGATCGTTTAAGCGTTTCAAAATCGCTTTTGCTCGGAGGGTATATATACGTGAGGCAAGTTTTCAGATTATTCTTGTTTAGCCGGAAGAACTTTTCTTGTCATTAGTTTGCGATTGTACGTTAGTGTTTTTTTTTTTTGCTAGTTTTATTCGATGCAATTTATTGTTATACATATATCGTATTTATCTTGTCCATTCAGTTGCTGTAACCTCGAAGTCCTGGCGGGGGATGTAAGTGGTGCCTGGCCCGTCCCAGATTTCCTGTCTTGTGTTTTCCCTACGGGGTTTTTTTGAGGCAGGTTTTTTCTGGCTCCCCTGGCTCGCTTACTTGCAGTTTGTAGATCCGGTTACGATAAATATCATATATGTCAATTGTAGTTCAATAAATTGTTGGTTGATGGCTTTGCTCGCAGCCCACAATCCAATGTTCTCCATGATTTGTTGTGTCTTGTCATTTGGTTTTATTCGCTTAGGTTAGTGCAGAACGAGATTGGTAAGCACCCTTGTAACCGACCACCTCTAGTTACAACCACCTTTGTAAAACCTTGTTTGAACTGTGTCTTAAAAACGTTTTAATGAAAAGCTGTTGTAAGGAACCGATATCGTAAGTGTCCGTAACCACTTTTGCGATTACAGGAGTATTCCCCAAAAAACTACAGAAGCCGCTGCAACGTCACCTTGGCGTCAGGAAAACAGTTAATCATACCTTGCATACGGTGGCTGAGCCCACAGTACGACCGGCAGTCGAAATTTTGGTGTCCTAACGAAACAATACGATAACAGCCTTTTTCTTCGCGGCTAACAAAAATAAAAACAGTGCACAAGTTCATTTGGCCTCTACTAGTAGTTAACTTGAGTATTCCGGGTTAAATTGACCAGGAACAGCACATTTTGTTTAAAATAACACAACTATTATCCTACCCGGCGATACTCGACGAACTAGAGCGAGTTTGCCATGCCGAGCGCCGGCGACCCATTTTTGGCGCCAAAATGGAAGCTTAGAACAACAAAATGGTTCATATTTTTCACTTTTTGCCAACTAATTTGGTTTTTGAAATTGTGAATCCCTTTTTGTGGATATTTAATGCCATCTCCAGTGAGAAACGTTGCCTGATTTCAATGCCTTTCCTGACTTGCTAACTTTACATTAGGACACTACAATTTTTCCCGCCTACTGAATCCTGATTGGTCAATTCAAATTTCCCGCGCGCCAGCCGTATGCAAGGTAACGCATTGTGTTATACTCTGAAGGTGGCCCATAATAGTTGCTAGTACTTTCCAAGACGTAGATTTTGATAGTTCCTTTTTACCAGTATTTATCACTCGATGATACAATCATGGAATCAAAAAACTACCCAGTCACTGGTAAACACGTTGGTATCAATTTTTTGACACAATAGGTTACCATAGCAACAATGTGACCTGCTAAAAACACCCTTAATTTCAGCTTTCAGAGCTTATTTTTCAAAATCGGCATGGTGAAACTTTTTTTATTATTAACATTTGATAAGAATCATAAGACGCAACTTTTGGCAAAGTTTAAAAATTCTGTACATGGGGTTCAAAGCCGCCTTAAATTTTCAAAACTTTAAGGCTGCTCTGAACCCCGTGAACAGAATTTTTGTAAACTTTGCCAAAAGTTGCATCTTATCCTGCTCATGAAAATTCGATATTAAGAAACCGTATGTTAGAAAATATATTCTTTTAGCTGTAGTTACCTTTTTCACACTCTGTTCCATTAAATCCCGGTGCGCAGCTGCAGTTGAATCCGTTCACTCGGTCTGTGCACGTCCCGTTGTTCTTACAGAGATTATTTGCACAATCATCGATATCTGTTTCAAGGGAAAAGGCAGTAAGGCTATATCGGTCATATTCGATCGATAGCTAAGATAACTTGGAGACAAGACAGCCTTTCGTGTTCGAAACGATTTTGGCAGTATACAACGCGGTTCTAGATCACTACCATTGGCGACAGTAATGGTAGTAGTTGAAAACTATGAGTTTCATCCTTCTATGCGTAAACTGGAAACCATGGCAACATCTCTATCAGATGTACTTTATTATCGTAATCAAGTTGCTGAAAATTAGCTAACTAACCATAAGAGTGGATGTTGATAGATCTTAACCATTACAGCCCAATTATTGGCATGATCTTAGGAAGCAATGTACATGTGATTGTTACGAAAAATTGTGGCGTGACTTGCGTGAATGATCAGAACCGTCTAGAATTTTCTTGAATTTTTAATTAGTATCGCATCACAATGACTCAGCAGTTCTTTTAGCCGTTTAAATATGTTGCCGTAAATAATATCACTTTGTAATGTTACTTTATTTACTCGAGCTGGAAAGTTCTAGAACATTATGCTGTAAAGTATATGAGGGGATCAGTGTAAATTTAGAGTAGAGTGAGAGTTGAGTTGGTGTTTAAGTGACTACGTACGTTTATGACTACTGAAGTTTGGCGGAGGCCGTGTTTATTGAGATGTGACAGAGGTCGCTTGTTGGCAGAGGTCATATTTATTGAGATGACAGAGGTCGTGTGTAAAGTTTGGCAGTGGCCGTGTGTTCAAACAAGTGTGACGGAGGTCAAGCTGTAACTTACAAGCCTAGCGTGTGCTTGTTGTGAAGTCTTGTGAGGAGTTTACTACGTTCACTTGGAATACATAACCTCGTTGCTATTCGGACAACCCTGCGTGTTGACTTAGACTTCAAACTACTTACCACTTTTAAAACGAAGTCGCAACAGTGATCCAAAATCCCTAAAAGATGAGGGCCGGAAAATATTTTATTTCAGCTGCAGTTACCTATTTCGCACAGTGTTCCATTAAATCCCGGTGCACAGCTGCAGTTGAATCCGTTTACTCGGTCTGTGCAGGTCCCGTTGTTCTTACAGGGATGACTTGCGCAGTCATCGATATCTGATTTAGAAGATGGAATTGATTAAAATACAATAGCTAATATTATACTTTTCAAATCCTGAAGCAAAATTAACAACACTGAGGAACTGTGAGTAGCTCTGAGCAACTATGCAATTTACAGCGATATTAATTTAAGGGAAAAGAATACATCTTTGTCAGATGTCCATCATACTGATAATCGAATCAGGGGGTAGCAACGAAACAGATATTTCACAGAGATTTCTTGCTGGCGGGAAAGTTGTAGGCGCTTGCCTTCAAGTGCACGGGGAAGATCAATTTGACTGCCCATAATTAGCCGAAAGAAAATCTGAGCAGACTTGTAACCCCTCTATCTAGCTCCAAGCTTCAAGACCTCTATTAGCTACTCCTGTTGATATTGTCAGTTATACACCGATACTTCTCTAATGAAAACAAATAGTTTAATTTTGCGGAAATGGAGCCCGATTGCTTGTTAAGCCAAGCTCGTCTTCTCAGTGTTCTATATGAAAAGCATGTCATAAATTAAACAGTCTATTTGCATGTGTTGAACGCTATTTTCGCAATGGCGACGGTTATTTGAAGAGTTTATAACAGCACACTCCTGGCTATTACATTAATAGTAAGGTAACATAAATTTCATGTAAAAGTAAAAATTCGATTTAGGGGCAATGTTGCATTTATCGCAAATGTGGCTTATTTCGTAGAGCACAGTCTCTAATTATAGAAACATCTTGGAATTTGAAGCATTTTATAGGCATATTGGGGCTCATTGAAGAGGCTGGAAAACAGTAAATCGAGGTAACACCCCGAACGTCTACTTACCTAGTTTAGACATGTCACAACGAGCCAGGAATACTTCGCCAGGTTTAATTGAATCGAACCAGTAATTACCGCTGACCGCAATTTCTCCCTCACTCGCTCTGATCTCTACGCATGAATCAGCTGCCAACTCGGAAACGAATCCAAGAGGAACTAAAAATAGAAAAATAAAGAAACATTGCTTTTTTAGCGCGTTTTTGTTATAAGTAAACATCACCATTGTTAAGCTTTCTTGACAGAAGTTGCGGACTTTGTTAACAACCCTCCAAATTCTCAGAGAATCTGGGCATTTCTTTTATGGAAAAGGAATGCCTCTTCTTTAAAAATGATAGAAATAAACACTCAAAGAAGAACAATACCTCTTCCATCTAATCTTTTAATATAGAAGCGATCGGTGTCCGGAACAAAATCTTCAGGTCTGGCTTCCTTGGTGCGGTTGTTCAACTCACATATACCTTGGCTGACGACGTAGTTAAAACTTTGACATCTGATGACATGGTTACACTTGTCTACACACTTTAACCAGTTTGCAGTTTTCTTGGCCATGAAAATATGTCTTTTCAACATCATGCCGCGGATGGAATATTCGCTTCTACACTGCTGAGCTTCCAGCCCATGAGACATATGACTCGTCACAAGCAGCGTGAAGACCAGACTCACACTTACAGAGCAAGAAGGCCGCTGATTAGGTTTTGAAGCTATGAAAGGTTTATGGAGAGAAAAAGATTGAGGCTTGTATAAAATTTTGTTCCTCCTCAAAAAAAACACAACAACAAAATACATGTAGATGAAAGCGAATAGTTGCTAGGTAACTAGGGAGCGACTGGTGAGGAAAGTATTAAATATTACAATACCACTAACAATGCATCTTTTCGTTTATAGGCTTGAGTCGCCGCTTGACCCACAGCCGAAATCAGGCATGAATGTTTCAGTAATTGATTGAACAAACAGAATTTATCAAAACTATGACACCAACTGAGCAATAGAGCATGCAGGCTTTATGACGTCTACAGCTGGGGATTGTGCTGTTATGATGTTTCAGTTTTTCCTTACATTGTTAAAAAAAACCCTTCTCCCTGATGCTCTCAACTAGTTAGAATACGAAAGTATAGAAAATTGCGGGGAAATTCATTACAATGAAATTAAAAATATATTTTTACAATTCTGCAATGTTTCTCAAAACCTTCCCAAGACATGCGTATAATTTATGGCGGCATTAGCGCGCGCTCGTGCACACGTGCATTGAAAAACGTGGCGGATTTGCCTTGATATTGAGCTCTGTCAGTTGAAAAAATGGCCATAGCTCACCAACGAGCATGGGCACCCCACATTTTTTTCCAGTCATTGCAATCAACTTATCATAAGCTTTGCGTGAGAAAAGACTCACCTGATTTCTATTGCTGAAAATTGAATAAATAAGGAAAAAAGTGGATAAACTGTGATCTTTTCTATTATCCTTTGGTAATTTGGTTCAAATTTTAATCAAGGATTCAGCTTTCTGTCAAATTCAAACCTAAAATGTTTGTTTTTGTCAGATACAATGTGTTGACTGTAGTTAAATGCATGTTCTCAGAAGTCTCGGTCACAAAAATTTGCAATTATTACAGGGAATGCGTTCTTCTAATAAGCACTAAATAGTCCTAAAGTGGGGCATTTTCAATGCCTCAATGCTCCGTAATGAGCATGGGCACCCGCCTTTTTTATTTCAAAATTGAAGGCCTCATGTGATAAATATTCAGTGGACAAAGTTTGAACGAAAATCTATTGTCGCTTTTATTTCAGGGGAATTACTTTAACCAGCATGTCAAATGTCGTTTCCATAAACCGAATGCAAATATGGCGGACCGCTCGGTCATCGCCCGGGACGAGTTGCATGAAAGCGAGGCTAGTGAGGCTTAGATTTTTGTTTTCACAAAAGTTCCCCAGGAAAGTCTTGCTTCGTCATCGATCTGGTGTACTTTCTTTCGCCCTCCTTAAAGTTTTTGTGCTTGTAAATACTACCAGAACTGAGCGAAATCTTCCACAGTAGACAAAGTGCTTTTTCGTCGAAGGAGAGGAGTTTTTGATCGCCGAAGGAACTGTTAAAGTTTGTTCATGACATTTCAGCAGGTTTTAGGCTGAAATATCTTTTAAAAAATGCTTAAGCGACCACATTTGGCTCTAAGTCGTTGTCATTTGGCTCAATGCTTTCATTGGTTACAATAACAGGCGCAACTGAAGTTCATTGGCACCGTAGTATTCGTTTCGTGCGATTCCGTACGAGTGGACGCGGACGTAAACAACTTTCCCTTTTGAGACGGAAGGTCTTCCAAGAGGAGCTTTTCTTTACCTTGAGGAGGGCACTGGTCATCTAAGTCGTGTTGGAACACCACCAAACACCACATAAGCTCGTCATGTAAACGATTTTCTCAAAGAATTTCTAGCTATTAAAATTTAACCTAAGATGTAGCGAACGAACTTTAGCTCCGCGGCGAACGTGAACTCGTTTTCTTCGTCTTCACTATTTTCCCTAAGCTTACGAGGCGAACGGTGGAAGAGCTCTATGCCTTCTCGTAGCATTCAAAGAAACAGCAACTCGTAGGGACAGCGAAATAAAGCAGAGCAGATCGACGGCGAAGCTAGACTTTTCTGCAGAAGTATTTTCAAAACAAAACATCCAAGCCTCACTAGCCTCGCTTTCATGAAACTCGTCCCGGGCGACGACCGAGCGGTCCGCCATATTTGCATTCGGTGTATAGAGACGTAATTTAAATGACGCATAGAAACAGTTGGCACCTTGAAATTTTGGCGACGGAATTAGCGAGGGTTAACTTGTTAATTTTTTGTCACTAGTTGTTTGTGTAACTTGTCTCTATGCTTAAACATTCGCTGACAGTTTGATTTAGTCTACTTGACCATCGTAAATTAGTTGACTGTTTTTTGTTAACCTCCAGGTATTAATAGTTTAAGAGACGGCTTCCAAAATTTAAAAGAAAACGTTTTCGTCCTACTGAGTCGAAGATGTCGCTCGCGCAAAAAAAAAAAAAGAAAAAGAGTACAAAAAATAGAGAAAAAGACAAAGACACAACAACAACAACAAGAAAAGAAACGACTTCTCTCGCTCATGAGACAACTGCAGTGCAGCCTCGTATAAAGAGCATAAGAGTCAGAGCCTGCAAGCAGCCTTACTTTGGAGTCACACGCGCGAGCGGAGAAGAGCAACGCGATCCGGCGGGAAGGAGTCTGCTTAAGAGGCGCCAAGAAAGTGAGCCTACCCTGATCTCTGTCATTTTCAGTTTAATTTATGCTTCATCGGAAAGAAGTGATATACCATTGGACAAAGCGAGAAAGGTGAGAAGACCGCTAAGCTACTATGTTTAACGAGGAGCGATTAAATCCCCGTGGAGCCGTCCGGTGGTAACTTACCGTACGATAAAAACAAGTCCTCCACATTTGGAGTCAGAGGGAGACTTGAGTGCGCGTATTACTGAAATATTTTTTTTAAACAAAGTTTCGGTCTATTTCTGGTAAAATTTCAAACTAAAGAGGGAGCAGGAAATAGCAGTTGAAAGTATGTTAATGAATCGAGACGTGCTTATCGTGTTACCTATTGCTCATTTTCTCTTGCTATTGCGTATGGGAAGTGTTGATTATTCCAAAGCGGGCAATGAAACAACGCGAATAGAAAGCGTTTCCCATTTACCGGCATCGTTAAAGACCAGATTGCCAAAGCAAGATCACTTGGAATCAAGTGTGTGTCCGTAGTAGACATAAACTTTGACCACAGCTTTTCATCGGAAAAACTTTACTGACACCAATATCGCGCCCACGTGTTGTTACCTAAAGCGACAATTGACAAACAGTAACTTTATAACTTAGAGGAAGCGTAATAATAAGAATTAATCCACCTGTTACAAGCAATAACTATTTTATGCTTGTAAGATTTTCAACCAGTTTCTTGGATGATCTAGAGAATGCAATGGATAATTACGTACTTTCAAAGCAGAAGATTAAAGCAAAGAAGTGTAGTTCATCGTTATGTTCAGGATTAAATTTAAATAATACATTTGGTAACAAGAGCATCACATGTAGTAGACGTTTTACAACTATGACAAAGCCTGCATATCAATGATTTGCAGTTTGAACTCCACGTTTCCTAAAGTTGAAAGATTTTCAAAGATTTGTCCTCAAAAATCACACGAAACACAAAGACCTAATGGTCAGAATAACTACCTTGCTCTCTTTATGAACGCAAAATGCGGCATCGTCGTTTTTTAGGCGATATCATAAAAACTAGACAGGAAATGTAAGGATCCTTTTTTTCGATCTAGTAAGAATATAGCTGGTTTTGCGATTTCTTCTTCTTAGTCTCTATTTGTGAGTTGATAGCGGGCCATTTTTTCTGGCAGAACGTAGAGACGCTAAAGCATAAATGCATGCATGTAGCAGTTTGTCGCACGGCGTTTTGTGAAGAACAATGCATGGGCAGTCGTGTCAAAAGCTATTCCGTGGATTAAACCGTAAAGCGCTTTTACACTTGGTCATTTTTCATTCAACTTTTCTTGCAATTTTGTTGCGACCCAAGATGGATAAAAAATTACTCAGTGTAAAGTCCCTTGCAATTAACATGTCTCACAACGTTTTCCGCGTTGCAGCCACATTGCATAGGGTGGAATCAAATTCTAACTTTTTAAAGCGATTGCGGTAACGGAAAGGTTGCGAGGCATGTTCAGTTCAGAGAGAGAGATGATGGCCACGCAACTTGCCTCATAGATGCACAACAAAATTATACGAGAGAAATTACAAATAAATCCCGGTAAAGTTATCGAAACGTTATTTCTGGAAAACTAAGCGATCCATCTAGAACTTGAAATCTCCATGAAAATGGTTTTCTTTATCACAACGAAATCCTGGACAGCGACGGGTGTAACTTTTTGTTTCTTTTGCAAGTAAGCGAAGCCTTTTGAACGAGATAAACGATAGCATCAAGAGAAAACGGTTTACAAAAAAAAATGACTTACAATCCGACTTCTATTAAGGCGGCGGTACACATGAATTAAAATGAAATTTTAGGAAGTTAAAGAGAGCTTGAAAGGGGGAAAAAAGAATATGGAACACTACCAGACAGTTGCCCGACCCCACAATGGCACCCCAGGTTGTTGGGCAACTGTTTGGCGTGTATCTACCAATTTTTAACTTCAAACTTAAAACAACACCAAATCTTCAAAATTTCCTATTTCCATAAATTTTACTAATCCTTTGAGAAAAACTGTTTATCTCCAAATATACCAAAAAATCACCAAAAAATTACAAAACGGCCCCAAACATAGATATGTGGGATGAGCAGAGAGATTCTTGATTGCTTGAAACGTAAACGAGATATTTGCATTCAAAACGTAATACTCAGCCAAATTACCGCTCTCAAGTTGACCCCCGCCTTAAGAAAAAGTTTTCAAGGTTTTTCAAGCTGTAGCTACTGTCAAGCTAATAGCTAGATGTGAAGAAAATCACAAATTGAACGCGTCTGTCAAGATTACAATTAAATTCTATCACAGAGGGCACGCACATTAAATGTACAATATTTCTTCGAGTTGATAATGTAAAGAAAAAGTGCAAAACATCGTTGACAAGCTTAAGCCTTTTTGCAGTAAGTACGTAAAAAAATTTAGCTAAAGATATTTGATGGACGATTTATTTAAAATAATCCGTGAAATGCTTAAAAAGATAATCGCCTGGCCGTTTAACGGGGCTAAAAAATATATATATAAATAATACACTTGCGACAGCAAAAAGGCGACCGCGGCCGCTTAATAGAGGTGGCCGTTGAAAAGAGGTATCAAATACAGCAGATTGGTGACAAATAAATCGGGACTTTGGAAAGTGGCCGCTTAATGGAGGGTGGCCGCTTAATAGGTGGGCGCTTAATAGAGGTCGGATTGTATTCAATTTCAGCTTCTTAATTTTGTTCCTCCATTTGCGAAAGCCTATCGTATGAATTCGCGCTGTTCACTCAAATTTATAAAATGCTGTGTCGAGCTCCTTTCATGCCAGAGTGTCTTTGCTCATTCGATGATTAACGTGGTTGAAAACTTAAGTCTGGATAAGAAAATAAAAAAGAATAAAAAAGAATAATCATGAGCAGACTGCGAAGGGTATATATTATACTACGGGTAATACGGTTATTCCTCAGCCGGTTATCTAAAAGAAATCAAATAAGTTAAACATTGGGTGCTGTACTCTTGCGCCTAAAAGTGTCAAAACTCTGCCGACCTTCTACGAACGCAACTTTCGTTTTAATTGCAGTCAGGCATGAACCCTTCCTTTTCCAATTCCTTTCTAACGTCGATATTCAGGCAAAATCTCACTTTGCCATTTTCAAGTTTTCTTGTTTCTTCGTACGACTTTTTGTTCCCAATTTCTTTGCTCTAAATACAGAACTGTTTGAGGAATAACTCAGCGTTGTTCAATTTGCATTTTGTTTGCACCAGCATGACGCTCATAGATCTGAATAATGTTAAATGTCCCACCAAAATCCGTCTGTGTTCACAGGCTAACCAAAATCACCACTTACAAGATTTGTTTTAATTTCGTTCTCGGCATGCTCAGGTAAATGGGAACAGATAGCTCGTTAACCGTAGGCATCATCTTTATTATTTTAGGTAGCGACGAAATGTGAATAGTACGTGAAGTGACGAGGATAATTCATCGTTTTTGTTCGTCCAAAGGCATCTTTTGAAGTGTCGATATAAGTCTTATTTTTACAGTACTTTTTTTTAGTTTTACGCTATTTCTCCACAATCGCTCAAAACAAAGTGCTTCAAAGGTGGTGTGTTATTGCCTTTTATAGGGTCGCACCGTGTGTGAAGGCTGACGTACAATTAAAATGTAAGAACAGTTTGGAACTCACCCTCCGCTTGCATTGCACGAGGTATTATTGAAATCCATGAAAAGAAAAAAATGAGTGCTGTAACATTCATTTTTACACCGCAAAGATCGTCTTCAGTTCTCATATCCTTTGGAAAGTGACAAGATAGTATTAAGCTAGCACCAGCTGGCGATGTGTAATCCAAATAACAGCTCATTGGGTCAGAACTTCATGCCAGCCCACATATCCATATATGGATAAAGACATTCCATATATGGATATATATGGTTAAGACAATATGGGAATTTGCTATATATGTAGGCTAGCATGAAGTTCTTGCCGCTCATACAGGTCTCAAAAACCTCTGAGCATACGCACTCAGTTCCCGCCTTCAAATGTTTCAAAATGGCGGACGGCGAATAAAAGCTCACAAAGCTGTTCATTCATTTATTCAAACTTTGATAGTCAGTTGAATTACGCCTTCGACTTGTTCATTTTACCTTGACATATATTGTGGTCGGCGATATCGGCGGTCATTCACGCTCCCTTACCTATTTCAGGCGGTGAGTTTATCTTGCAGAGATTTTTTTCGCACGACTTTAATTTTAATTTGAGCATTTTTAATTAGTTCTTATAGAAAGCAAATGTAGCTAGTTGAGATATTCAACAACAAGCTCGTGTAAATTTTTGTAGGAGCCGTATTAATTATCCCTTCCCTTCCCTAGTGCTAAACCATTTTTTTCAACCGCAGACCGGTTTTACCGGCTTAATACGAGATTAACCGAAGGATAGTTAATTGCAGATTAAATCTCCTTTCAGGAACACCATATCATCCCCCGATTAGTTATCCCGGGAATAATTAATTTAATTGCGGAATAACCCCCAACCTCGAGTTATTTTATTCGGCTTTCGAACAGTCGGGGCCAGGGGCCCGGTTCTCGAAAGCCCCGGAAACTGTTCGGGTCCGTAAAGCCATCTTTAGTTCATCTGTATCTAAAAACGGAGAAGTGTATAAGCCTGAAACTTCTTGTATGAATGGAGCCTCATTTCATCTTTAGAATATGAGAATATAACAACTCTGTAATCGTAAGGTTCGAGATTTTGTTATGGCTTTACGGACCCGAAAAGTTTCCGGGGATTTCGAGAAACGGCCCCCTGGTTTCTAACGGAAATATTACTGTTTTGAGCCACCTTAAATAGAAAGTCGTTGATGTCATTATTTTTTAGTTTTAAAAGCAGCCGCTCATGATCAACACTGTCTAAGGCTTTAGCGAGATCCAAGAAGATTACATCGGTAGGAATAGACAAATTTCTTGATTTCGCCAAACACATTTTTGCTTCAGCGGATATTGACAAGTTCGAAGGCTGCACATTCAACATCAACGTTTTCTGTGGTGATCAGTCGAAGATTGCAAGGCTGAATGGGAACTGATCGCTGAGAGATCGAGGCATAAACAGAAATCACTTGCATTGCAGTTGCACTTTTGGTCGTTTTTCATAAATTGCTGATTTAACAACAAGCTTTTTCATTGAGCCCGTATGAAAAATTTTGTCTTCACCCAAAATTGACGAAGTTTGTACAAAACTGCACTGGAGACCCACGTGGACTGGAGACCAGTGACAGAAGAACGCCAGCTAAATGCTTGAGCCCGCACAGGGAAGCAAATAAAATTGTCTGTTTATTTGTTCCGTTGCTTTCTTGTTTGGCCATATAATAAACATTTTATTAACCGAGCTAGGTCGGTCTGTATGGCAGAGTCTTGACTTCATACGAAGGAAGAGACCTCACTACGTTCTGTCTGTACTGGCGACCTCGGTCAAGATTCTCCCATTTAGACCTTCCGCTCGGTTAACAAGAACTATATAATAACTGAATTGAGTGGATCGTCCTCGTAGAAAGGAGAGTTCTGAGATCATTGTCGCGCCAAAATTAATAGATTCAGTGTTTTGAAGTAATTGTTTCAATCAATGGTAATCTGATTGATGTAACTCAATTTTCAAACAACTATCATTCTGCGGAAGCTTTAAACCATAAAGATAAGAGCAATGAACTTTGACTTAAATTTGATTATTATTCTTATATAGAGCTGCAAGAGTTTCTTCCTCCCACAACTAGATCCAGAACTAATCAAGGCAGGGACGGCAGTCTCAAAAAGGAAAGAAAGAAGTAAAGTAATAACAATTTTGGACGAAACCGCAGAAGGTACAGAAAGAAGAAAAAAATAGAAGAAAGTAAAAAAAGAAAAATAAGATACAGGAAACCGAAAACAAGTAACTGTTAATTAATGTGCACATACACGAGCGTCAAGAATACTATTACCTCACCCTTTAAGAGAGTAGAAAAATAGGGAGAAAGTTGAAAAAAAGGATGTATAGTATCATTGTCAAGGAGTGATTTTTTAATGAGCGTTACATGAGAAAAGCACCAGTGTTTAGTCAGTGACTCAATATCTTCCAAGCACGAGTGCTAGCTGTGCTCCCATTTACAATCATAAATTTTGATTCCTTAATAGAAATTGGGCTTTATTTGCTGTATAGAAATAATATGCAAAATTAAACAATCGCTCGATCCCGGTACTCGTTTCGAGAACAAGAAATTATGTATACAGCTCTCTCGCAAGCTAAGCCGTTTAATCGTTTAGAAAGAAGCTACCATTTTGTTCATGTGTGAGCGCTAATTGTGGGTCATATTTTGCGCAGTGAGAATGCGCAATACAATAGAGATGAATCACCTACTACTATGATCAAATTTTTACCCCTTGATTTTTTAGGTTAATCGCATAGAATTCTACAAGAGGTTTAAGACGCCGTTTACCGTTTACAAATATCCGCATTGGTTCCAGAGATATTGAAGTTTTAAAAAAATGACTGAAATATGCAAATGAGATGACTGATGACGTCATGCACTCAACCAAATAATACATCAAGTATATAACTAGCGCTATCTTCATCAATCTGCAGCAGAAACCATCAAAATTTGGCAGACTTATAGGTCTAATTGCAACACATTTACAGCCTTAACAATTTCCGTTACCATGGCAACCTACTCTTTTCCAGTCCCTCCAGCCTGATTTCAATATTTTAGTGGGTCTAAGCTTGGAAGGCGTTAAACAAGGCCATGAACTCAACCTAACGTATTTAAATGCTTGCTCGATCATGCAGATGATGCACCATTGACAATAAACAGTATAAAATGCTTGAAGTCGTCAGAAAAGGCTTTTATATCGTGGAGGTGTGAAACCCAGTATGTTTCCATGGTAACAAAAAATGTAAGCTCATATTGCAGAGCACTTCTAGTAGAACCTTACGGTAAAAAAATCAAACATTTCTGATAAAAATTGACTGAGATATCCTTGTTTATCATATTTGATCAAAATTTGGTTGAGTGTATGATGTCATCACTTGGCTAATTTGCATGTTTTAAAAACTTGAATATCTCTGGAATGAAAAGAGATATTTGAAAACAGTAAACGGCATTTTTATCCTTATGCAGGCTTCATGTTTATGTCTTAAAATCGCTTGGATTTGAAAGATGCAATTTTCGTCGTGGTAGCACTTTAAGTTTAAAAATTTGATAAGGTGTGCGACCGGTATGGCGGAAGAAAATTTGTTTCCACTTGGTAATATCACTGGAAGTTGCAGTTACGTGCAACACTGTGCTTATTATCAATAAGGATTTGGAAATGCAAAGAGAAGCAAAAATTAACGATAAAAACCGACGTTTCGGTGTCATTATGACGCCATTGTCAAGGAGAAGTAAAAAAATGACAGAGTTTATGGCAAGGTGTAACACTAAATTAGCATAAAATGTTAGAAGCTAATTATACAAATACTTTCGGGCGAGTTGAATCGCTTTGCACGTACAGAGTGGGTTTTAGGTCTCTGAAGAAAAGCATTTCGTTCACCAAACAAATGAAATTTTTTCTACACTTTGTTTAGAATGCTAAAACGTATAATCAAAACTATAACAAAATTCTCGAACGTGATTGGTTATCAGCAGCCTGATTTGAGCATTAATTGGACAGTTGCACACGTGATGCTTGTAATTGGACAGTACGCGCCACTTTGCGCGCGTTGTTGCATTCATAACGACGTTTTAAAATCGTTCACCGCTCTATCGATGTTTTGTCTGCTTCTCAAATTTCTTCATAGTTTTGATTAATTGGTAACAGGACATCGTGTCGTCCAATTCAGTCTGTAATCATACTTGTGATTAACAAATCGGACTCCCGTTTCGCGGTCGTCCGATTTTGTTAATCACTCGTATGATTACGGACCGAATTGGACTCCACTCAGTCCTATTACCATTATTAA
>Ga0126343_10000131_pt1:0-7500 | contig 22600 bp, 17 predicted proteins | sample Cyp2metagenome_FD_92531 | JGI IMG/M metagenome (GOLD analysis project Ga0126343, IMG submission 92531) | Coral microbial communities from Lord Howe Island, Old Settlement Bay, Australia - Cyphastrea 2 metagenome | ecosystem: Host-associated > Invertebrates > Cnidaria > Coral ...
CACTGTTTTGCACTCAATTTCACTTTTTTGCACTGGTGAAATTGCACTGTTCACTAATTTGGGATTAATTGACATGTTCTCAGCCAATCAGGCTGCAGAAATTGTTGCTTGTATATTATTACGAAAGAAAAGTGTGAATTATTCATCCATCAGTCTTTGCTTTTAGGATACCTCGTTCTTTGGGCTAGACGCTCCCTTAATATCTGTGTTGCAGTTATCAGTGGTTCGACATACAAACGAAGCGAAAAAGTTTATTCGTATGAGTGATCATATACTGACGAGTGAAATTACGAAATATCTTTTTTAAGCGCGCGTTTTGACAAAGTTCTAATAATTTTCCAAACCTACAGGATAATTTTTTTTTGAGAATTGTACCTAAACGTAAGTGCACTTATTTTTTTATTTTCGTCAGTATACCATTTGATTACCTTTTAATATTACGGGTGACAAATTACGCTTACAATCCTGGTTTTTTTTTTTGACATGTTCATGGAATCGATAAATTTCGTTCCAAACGTTTTGTAATTTCACATGTCAAAGCGTTGAAATTTCGCCCCTAAATTAAGAAGTAATTTGTCACCCATGATATTATGCCTTATATTAGCCCGTCCATCTCGTTGTCATGCATGCATTTTGAAACAACCAAAAACATATACATTTCATGGCAGACTCAACTACAAAAGCAGCTATGTAAACATCGGTCAACATGTACTTTACTGTTATGTCAACATTTATGCATTCATTTTCACTTGCCAACAATGGTTTATTCATTTGAATATAAAATTTAAATTTGTCAAGCAGTTTTATCTCTAGTTGAAAAAAATTTAATCAAATTGTGTCTGTGGAGTAACTGAACCACACAACCAGTTTGGCACCACACAACTATGTTCCGAATTTAAACTGTGTAATTGCCAGTTAAAAAGATGAAAAACGAGTCAGAAACAGATTATACAGGAAATAGGAACATTTTTAAGTATGAAGCAACTATCATTGTAACCTGTATTCTGAACGCGCTTTTCATGCTATCAACCGTTCTTGAAAACAGCCTTGTGCTAACTGCCATTTTAAGGACGCCTTCGCTTCGTTCATCGTCCATAACGTTCCTCTGCAGTTTGGCTGTATCAGACCTTTTTGTTGGACTTGTTGTACAGCCAGTCTATATTGCTTATCAACTAACGGAAAGTGTCACCGTGTTCCAGGTGTTGTCCATTATGGCCGGCTGTGGATGTGGTTTTTCTCTACTTTTAATGACCGCCATTACTGTCGATCGGTTCTTGGCCCTTCATTATCACATGCAATACCCGAATTTGATGACTGCACGTCGTGCGTTTTCTATATCAGTGAGTCTTTGGATTATTAGCGTACTGCTCTCACTGTCTACGTTTTGGAAAATGGAAGCTTACCACTTCGCTGCCGCTGTCAGTATTGCTACTTGCCTGCTTCTTTGTTCCGCCTATTACTTCCGAATCTATCGGATTGTTAAAAGGCACCAGTTTCAAATTCACGTTCAGCAGATAGCGGTGGGAAACCATGCTGAAAACATTAGTCAAACTGTGCTGCGATCAGCCAAAAATGCCAAAAGCACTTTTATATATTATATCATAATGGTTTTGTGTTACACCCCGTTGTTTATTTCCATGTCAATGTTAGCCATTTCTCCAGATCGATGGACAATCACTTGGACGTTAGCTGATACTGCAGCATTCATGAACTCCTCCATCAATCCACTCTTGTATTGCTGGCGGCTTCGTGAGGTTCGAAAAGCAGTTGTAAAGACAACAAGGCAGATGTTATGTAGACAAAGAATCACTCACTAAAGCCCTGGCCAAACGGACTGACAAGTAGTCGCAAGCAGCTGCAAGATGAACTTGTGTCGGTAGAGAGATCATTGGGTGGCCAAACAGACTCGCAAGTTTCCTCGCAAGTACCTGCAAGTCGCAATTAAACCCATTTCAAGGCAGAAATATCCAGTATTTCATTGGTTAATAATTGCTGAAAAGACATCTCTCAACTTGCGTCGACTTGCGTGCAAATTTGATGTAGACCATAGTGGGCGCAACTGAGTGCTCGAAAGGCCTGGCCAAACGTTAACGGAGTCGCAAGTAGACGCAAGTTGAGAACTTGAGTCGACTTGCTACTCCGTTTGGCCAGGGCTTAACTCTACGTTAACAGAGATTGTAAAACTCTAAACACTTCGATCTCTCTTAGCATAAACAAGTTATAATTAGATTAGTACAAGTCCTTAGTGCCTTTTTTTGGATCCTTTTAAAACTGAGGTTACTAGATGACAAATGAGTCTCGTGTTAGCTGTCATGTGAACTCTTCCCGTTGCTCCTATCGCAAACTCTATTAAAAGTCTATCAAGATAAAGAAAACTAATTTGAAAACCATATTTTATTGACGGCAATTATTACAGTTTGCAGACAGTTGATGGCAGTGAATATCTATGTGACCACCAAATTAAAATTTATGAGTTTAATTAGACGAGCAACATTTCTTACCATCAGATTAATATTTGTTAGGGCTAGCAATGCCAAGAAGTATAAAATTATCTTATATCAAAGTAGCTGTGGATTCACGAGGCGATAACGAGGTCTATGGCGCAGATGTAAGTCGACGTAAGTGAAAACGTTACAATAAAGAAAATCTGAAATTTGCCTTGAAAATTGGAAAGAGTACTCTGATTTTAGACGTGTGTAGATTAGATGAAACATTGCGGTATTTGAAGACTTTAGTTTAAAACTAGTTTCATGCCTTTCTTGGGTTTTCATTAGTGATATAGATTTTTGTGCTAACTTAATACGAAACAGACCGCGATGCACGTCGTAACTTGCATTATCACACGACTCAGGTAGTCAGAGGGCCAATAACTAAAATCAACCAATCAAAATGCTCTATTGCCGGTCCAATATTCTCTAAGTATCGGACCGGGCATTGTCTCGAATTATCCCGCACTTGTGTCTTTGCAGTCTTTGCTTTCTTCAGTCGTGTAATAAATCTCTTATTAACCAAGCTTGCTCGGGACCGTTCTGGGAGAATATCGGCCCTCGGTCTTAATTTTTTGTACGAACCTCGCTGCGCTTGGTCCGTACTGTCAAGATCTCGGGCCGATATTCTCCCAGTACGGCCCTCGCGCTTGGTTAATAAGATATATGTATTGTTACCACCAGTTTTCTACAGGCAAAATATTACCAGTTCTAAACACGTTTGCTCATAACTTTGAAAGCAGGAATACATATGCCGGTCGCTCCTATCATTTTAAGTATCAAATCTACTCAGTCCTATTTGTTTCCTTTCATAACATTTCAAGTGGCACCAAGCTACAGTGTCAATACACATTGGAGCAAAGAAGTTTATCATTCCAGTACAGCGAATACCGTCTAAAACATTACAAATATATAAACAATAGCCTCCATTGGGCGAGAAAATATATATATGCAATTTGCCTGTTGGGAGGTCCGTTTGGTGAAAAACTGTGACCGAGAGCTTGAAAATGCTGCCCAAGGCCGCAGGCCGAGGGCAGCATTTTCAAGCCCTCGGTCACAGTTTTTCACCATACGGACCGACCTTGAGCCGGAAAATAGCATGTTTATTTTTTTCCTGCCTTTACAGATTACAAATGGGTTTGTTTACGCAGCTCTTGTCATTCAATAAGCTTGTGCGCCGTCTACCAACGATTTGTAAAAAATCTCGGCAACGAACGAGTAACTCAGATAGTAGACAAAAGAAAGATGTATTAAAGAACAGACTTTTTTCAAACCACTTTAAGTTAGTGTATTTATTTCCCTAATTTAGCTCTCCAAAATTGTTTTTGCCGTGTAAAATTTCGTGAGAAGTTTGAAGTTTTATTGCAAAAGCAATTTTTTTCCGTCCTTGCATGCTTTCAAAATCAATTGAATCGGACTTTTCTACTTTAAATTGAATAGCAGAAAGTGAGAAAATTCGTTATGTGTGTTCCAGAGAAATTCTCCTAAATACAGCAACAATCAGAGAGGTAAACTCGACTGAAATTGACTCAAATTTTATGGCGAGAGAAACACAGGATTACGCGCCATTACCGCGCCAAGCTACAAACAACCAAACAAACTTTCACAACTTCAAAACACGCAATTAAATTTACTTACAGTGACTTTCCCTGCCATTTTAAAGTGAACAGAGATAAACTTGAGTTGACTAATCGTCGATGGATGTGTAAAAGAAGGCAAAAGATTGACCACTACCGTTAACTGTTAGGAGAGAAATTTAGGCAGTGGGGAAAAAATCCGGCCCGTGGGCCGTATCGTAAAAAGCTGGACCGGTCACGTGCGCATGATTAGCGAATCAAATTTGAGGATTTAGGAATCCGGCCCGCGCAGATGCTTGAGAGAAAAAATAACCTCGGATAACATAACCTCGGGGAATATTTGCCCACGTGACGCGTTTAGACCAATCGCGCGCGAGCGAAAATATTTGATGGATTATATTTGTTCAGGAGACAACATGTTTACAGCACAGGTAGGCGCGCGCACGCACGCGAAACTGCCATGCTCTCCCTCTTTCATTGATAAAATTATTGACTTCAGCAGTTCAGTGGATAATAAATCTCTTTTATTTTGACTTGTTTATATTTTGAATCGCCCTACGGACTCGTAAAAATACAGCACAGCTCGTGCACACCAAAACATTGAATAAGATGTATGAGTTTCCTTCTTGCAGGTATATAAATGCTCTGAAGATATATCTTTGGGGTCTATAAAAGCACACAGAGCGAGGCCACTCGGCACCATAAAACAAACATAATTGGCCTTTTCATTCAAATTCAAAATTAACTGACAACGTGCTGCAATTTCAAAGCTTGTGAACATGACAAACCAATCAGAAACAGGCAAAACCCCTTATCCTGAAACTATTGTCATCAAAACTGCTAACTGAGTGCACCATTGATGCTCATAGCCGTTAATTGCCAACTTGCTGGTCTTGTCTGCCATATTGAGAACTCCTCTTCGTTCCTCAGACCGTTGTTTTCTGAAGTAGTCAGGATGCTTCAGACCTTATTGAACTGATCGTAAAACCGGTTGATATTGCCAATGAACTCACGAATGGCTCGCTGACAAAACCATCGAGAATCAAATCCCAATGTGCTGTCTACAGTGACGAGCATTATCTCTCCATTATCACTGGCGATATCCGAATTCGATGACTACACATAGCACTATGTACATATCAGCAACTTAGGCGTCGTTTACAGGGACGCGGTTTTCAATCGAAACGGTTTCATGACCTGGAAACCGCATCGAAAACGACTCTTCGCGAGCGTGCCAATTTCGCGCCAGACCGTTTTAAGTCGATGCGGTCTCGCAGTTTACACGACTAATGGCATCAAACCGTATCGTTTTGCGGAAGCGTTTTCGGTTCAAAACGACCCCGTTCTGATAACGAACTCGAACCGGCGCCGTGTAAACGAAAGGTGTAACCGCATTGAAACCGATGCGGTTACAAATGAAACTGCGTCCGTCTAAACAGTGCCTTAATGGCTCACAGGCATCACTCTATCCTTCTCAACATTTTGGATTATGAGTGATTTTTGTATTTCTGCTTATAATGGCTGTTACGTCCAAATCTATAGGATTGTTCGTGAGATTCAGTTACGGATTCACGCTAAACACCTGGCGGTTGACAGATTGAACGTTGCCGAAAATAATCAAAACATGCACATGCAGCGGTCGAAAAACAGTGCCAAATGCAATTTCATATATTACATTGTGATGCTATAGTGTTATACACCTCTGTTTATTTCCATGATAATTTTAGGCACTCAACAAATCCAATGACGAAGGATTGGTGGATAGTAGGTTCTGGGCTTTTTACGAACTCATCCATCAATTCAGTTTTGTACTGTTATCATCTTCGCGATCTTCGAACAGAAGTTCTGAAAACATCGAGGCAAATGTTCTTTACCCAAACTGAGGAAAGTTAATCTCAACTTAGAGATCTCGGGTCCGTTTCTCGAAAGTTCGGGTCACTTTACGGGTGATATTTAAAGACAGAGAGATGTATACGCCTAAAACATCTCGTGTGAAGGGAAACTCAGTTCATATTAGCAATACGTGCATAAAAAAGCTCTTTAGTCAAGGTTGAAGATTTTGCTACGGCTTTTCGGTTGCGAAATCTTTTTGGAACATCGAGAACGGGACACCCGGATTCCCAATGTTCTTTTTAATTATTACAGGTAGTTTCCTAGGCAATGAAAACAAAAGGGGGATCACGGAAAGAAAAACAACAAGAATAATTTTGATGTCAAATGTGAGCGAGTGCGTACGTGTTCAGTTCACGGCACAAGTAGTGCGGCGTTTTTAACTAAGAAATATGATTGACAGGAAGTACATCGCCCAACGTGGCTAAAAGCTTTTAATAGTTTCTTGTCACTGAATTCGAAACAGCTTGGATAGCTGTTGTGAGTAAGCAATAGTTTACTTGCTCTAACTAGAGACGTCACAGTGTTGCTTGCTACTGTTTCATGCAACTAATCTTCATCTGGCGTAAGACATCCCTTTCACCTGCTGCTAAGTGCATTGCGTGATAACTGACAGTTGAAGCTCAGAGGCACTTATTAATTACGTAGTAAGAGACGTACGCTATAGAATGATGAATAAGTCAACGTACGTCATCGGTTAAAATCTGCAGTGTAAAAATTCATGCTAATGGTATGGGCAATGCATTTTGCCTTAAAGGTTGCCTTTTGTGCAACTCATAAAGGTGAAATCGAAATTCAAACGTTAGGAAGATTTCGCAAAGATGGCAACCCATTCAGAATCGCATTATTCAGGTAGAACCAGCAGCAATTCTTCACATGAAACTGTTATCATTGTAAACTGCATTCTTAATGCTCCACTGATGCTCATATCCATTATTGGTAACACTCTGGTATTGACCGCTATATTAAGAACGCCTTCGCTTCGTTTACCGTCCACTATATTGCTTTGCTCTTTGGCAGTGTCAGACCTTCTTGTTGGCCTCATCGTGCAACCAGTTTACATTTCTACGAAACTCACGGAAAATGGTTCCCTGCTTAAAACGATGTATTTAATGGTGCCCTCAGCAAGCGGTGGTTCAATTCTTATGATGACACTTATAAGCGTGGATCGATTCTTGGCTCTTCATTATCACATGCGATATCCGAATTTGATGACTGCACGTCGTGCTATATATACTTCGGTGCTTTTTTGGCTCATCACCTTTTTGTTTTCATTTATTTCGTTTTGGAAAATGGAAGCATATTATTTTATTGCAGCTGTGGGTATTATCGCTTGCCTCATAGTTTCCACTGTCTGCTACATCAGCATCTATTGCGTTGTTAGAAAGCATCACCGACAGATTCACGTTCAACAGCAGTCGGTGAAACGCATGCCTGCAAATCTTAATCAAAGCATGCTACGATCGATGAAATGTGCCAAAAACACTTTTATATTTTACATCGTGATGATTCTGTGCTATATACCATGGTTTATTTCCCTGTTTCTT
>Ga0126343_10000131_pt1:12500-22600 | contig 22600 bp, 17 predicted proteins | sample Cyp2metagenome_FD_92531 | JGI IMG/M metagenome (GOLD analysis project Ga0126343, IMG submission 92531) | Coral microbial communities from Lord Howe Island, Old Settlement Bay, Australia - Cyphastrea 2 metagenome | ecosystem: Host-associated > Invertebrates > Cnidaria > Coral ...
CATTATCTGCTCCGAGTAGCGAGCAGCTACGAGGAACAGATAATGTCCAAGGACAAATATCCGAACATATTTTCGCCCCAAATGGAGGCTATTGTGTTTGTTATCCTTCAAATCTTTTTCGCAACGCGCACAGTTTTGAAAATTGGGGAATATCCTCGGATATTCCCCAGTTTTAACTGGGGAATATTCGCCCACGTGGCGCGTTTAGACCAATCGCGTGCGAGCGAAAATATTTGATGGATTATAGAGAAAGTTATTTTCATATTAGATCACGCAAGGAAGACTTGCGTTACGGCGTATCTAAATTTGCGGACTGAATCACACTAAAGTCTTAAAGTACCGATTTCTGGGACAATAATATGGCTGTGGTGTACATCGACATCGGAGTGTTGGACTAGTTTTTTGTGCGAAGGACATCGTTACGTGTTTGAGGATTTTTGTCATGAATTCAACGAGATGGCATAAGAAAGGCGGGCTAATCCATCTAAACAGCGCTATAATCCTGTGATACATCATTGGTTTAGAGGATCAAAGATTCAATTTGTACTGCACTGAAGGGCCTCAAGGGAAACCAAACAAAGTTATTTCAAGTTGTTGTGCGGCAAGAAATTGCGAGAAAATGGCAAGCTCCTAGTAAATGAGCCCAGAGACAGGTCCGAAAACGTTAAAAGCATAATACCCAGCCAGAATTTGGCCTTCAAGTAGACCCCGCCTTACCACGGCAGTATTTCATACAATTGTGACCTGTACAAAGCAAGCAGCTAAACGCAGCTTAGTCTGCTATCTTCAAAATAGTGGCTTGCAGCAGTATTACCATATTTAATAATTCACCGAAAGACAAGCTCCTGTTTTCTTTTGGTTGGGTGCATAATTGATGCTGTCTGATCTGTTTTCATTAAAGTTTCTCGTGTTCAAAATGTTCTTACAACTGAAACACTTTAGAGTACAATGCTGTTATATCGCCAAGGTCTACTCGGTTGTTGGTAGCATTGAATTGATCAGAAGGACATTCCTTCTTGTTTTTTTATCTGAAATGCCAAGGATGAACGAAACCCATGGAACGCATATGGCGTTCATTGGGTACTATGAACAACAACCGTTTAACAGTCCAATATGACAGACACCCGCCTCGTTTAATGCTAATTAAAACTTAATAAAAGACACACTCGTGAAGTTGCGGATATCAGCCATTTGATAAAACATTCGAGACCTCCTGTTGCAGTTTCAAAGCGTAAGACAAAGTGGTGCGGTTGAGGATGACAAACGAATCAGAAATTGATCTTTCGAGCAGTACTGGCATCAGTTCTCGTCCTGAAACTGTTGTCATCATAAACTGTGCCTTGAATGTACCATTGATGCTCATAGCCATTATTGGAAACACGCTGGTCTTGCCGTCCTTATTGAAAACTCCTACGCTTCGCTCACCATCAACAGTTTTCTTAAGTAGTCTGGCTGTATCAGACCTTCTGGTTGGACTGGTCGTACAACCGGTTTATATCGCGAATGAACTCACGAAAGACTCACTGTACAAATTAAGGAACACTACAGCTTTTTCTGCTTGTGCTGTATCGCTCTTTACCATTACTGCAATAAGTGTGGATCGGCTCTTGGCAATTCATTATCACATGCGATATACGAGTCTAATGACTCCAAAGCGCGCTATGTTGACATCCATGACTCTGTGGATCCTGAGCTTCCTCTTATCATTTTTAACGTTTTGGAAGATGAATGCTTTCTATTTTGCCGCGGCTGTCAGCATTGTTATTTGTGTGCTTCTTTCAACACTTTGCTACGTTCGTATTTATGCGATAGCTCGTCGCCATCTTATTCAGATTCAAGTCCAACAGCAAGCTGTGGAAAGTTACAATGCTGAAAGTGATCAAACCCTGCAGCTCTCAACAAAAAGCGCCAAAAACACTTTTATATATTTCATCGTGATGCTTCTGTGTTATATACCGTTGTTTATTTCTATGATTATGTTAGGCATTTCCCGCATTGAACTAACAAGTGCATGGATCTTAGCAGAAACTATAACATTTATGAATTCATCGATTAACCCATTTCTATATTGCTGGCGTCTTCCTGATCTCAGAGCAGCAGTTGTTAAAACAGCAAAGCAGATGTTAGGAATGCAAATCACATGACTAAACCTAACCTAACCTATTTTCAACTAACAATCTATTTTCGACGTAAAGCAAGAACGTGACGGAGTTTTACTGATGTGAATGAATACGAATATGATCACCATTATTACTGTACATGTTTCTGTTCTTCTTAAGTTTTTAGCGATATACACCACACTAATAGAAGAAGAGTTGCTTTAAACCAAACCTTATTTAAATAAATGATTGTTTTGTGTCGTAGTTGTTGTTGTTGTTGTTGTTGTTGTTGCTATTCAAAATCCGTTTCCTAAAACAAATATCTATACAACCAATCGTCAGCAAATCTCATCATTGTAAGTTCATGTCCTAGGATTCAACTCTCATGTTTTGTCCATTCCTTATTCTATGTGCAAAGATCACTGAAAGACATTCTCTACTCCCGTGTTTCCATGAGGGATATTTACATTGGTTTTGTTTTTACTCAAGGTAGAGATTCTTTTATCGTGTAAACGCAGTAATAAACCTCGGTAAACGAAGTGAAAACAAACTTTAAGTGTAGGCTAGGAACAGAGGGTTATTGAAGAAAAGTAGAACGTGTAGCGACGCGTTGCTGGAAAATGTTGGGTGTATTTAAAAATACACCTTCGACTATCTTTTTCCCTTTACGCTTTGAACGCTTGAACATTGTTAAAGTTATGTTTCATTTCAACAAGCCAAAAAAAGGTGAAATCTGCTAATGTTGAAGCAAAGAAATCCCCGAACTGCCGCTGCGCTTTTCATTCCCATTAGCAGTTCCGTAGCTCAGTATGATTGTGCACACTGGGCGACATATACCATTGGACGCAATTAAATTCTCATAAACTGGCGAATATAAGGGAGGGACCCCGAGAGCCCCGCTCCCCCTACACCCCCTTATTTTAGGGTAAAAGAGAAGAGAAAAGAAATCGCAGGGTCTGCGGGTGAATATAATTTTCTTCCACTGTTCATCTACAATGAAAGCTTGCCATGTTTTGTATGATTTCTTTCGCTTCATTTAAACGTATCTCAAGGATGGTCTCTCGATCAGTGAAAGTATGATGCAAAATTGAGAAACAAACAGGATAGGGAGACGAAGATGCCAAACCTGCTAAGACGATCAGCAAATATATGAGGCAATGGAGAAAGACCAACACTTTTAAAGTTATTAGCCTAAAATTAAACACAACAAGCACTGCCATTAAAATTCCATATAAATTAAAAACTGCAAGGCAGCTGTGCGCAAGTATATTGTGAAGGCGCCTTTTAAAAAACATCCCGACGATAACACGCGCCCTGATTGGTTGAAAATCGTATACTAAAACTCGATAGAAAGACTTAACTAGCACCAGTAATGATGGTGCGAGGAAAGACAATTTGCATTTTGATGAACAAAAACAAATTTCGTTGGTTTTTCGTTCCGGAGATTTCTAAAGGCCCGTTTACACAGGCGATTTTTGTCGCAGCAACTCGATGCAATTTTTGTCGCGCCAAAATTGCATCAAGTTTCAAACATGTTCGAAACCCCTGCGATATCGCGGCGAGAAATCGCACTAAAAATCGCAGCTGGTTTGCACGTGCGATTTTGAAGTTGCAACCTTGAGCGCGACAAAAATTGCATCGAGTTGCTGCGACAAAAATCGCCTGTGTAAACGGGCCTTAAAAGAGAAAGGTAACATATTCTTTGTGTTTGGGAGAACTCGAAGGAGGTGTGGGAAACCTCGCTAGGAGATCTCTTTCTCTCAAAGTTCCGCTTATGTCTCTATTTAACAATTAGATTATGAGCTCGAGATCATATCAAGTGATAGTTGATGAGGCCGAATTCTACTTCTTAATTATCTCTCGACATATTATTTTTCACGATAATTTCAAGTGTTTTTACCACCGTTTACGTTGATACGCGACTTGGGAAAACAAAACATCCGCCGAAACGTTTCCAGAATTTCCGTCAGTCATACGTGTTATTTACAGCCGGATCGGATCGAAATCCACCAATCACAGCCCACTAGCCTGACGTAGAGAAGGTCGAAAGGTCACGCTAGTGGCTGTGATTGGTGGATTTCCATCCGATCTGTCAATAACACGTAAGACTGACGGAAATTTTGGAAACGTTTCCGCAGGTGTTTCGTTTTCCAAAGTCGCGTATCAACGAAAACGGTGGTAAAGTCAAAAAACAGTAAATGTCCTTCTTTTAGTCTTCTTAGAAATTTAATTTTACCAGAATTGCAGCTAATCTCGCAATCTGATTGGCTAATTTGCCATTTACGATAAGAGTCCATACCACGCTGCTCGCGTCAATGTGTCGCGCAATGCCCTTTTTAGCTCGCGCTCTAAAAAGTTTCTTTGATGTTGATATAATGCGGTAAAAAACAAATCGAATGTTGTTTAGCATGGTGTGTACTCTTATCGACAACGATACGCGTCATCATAAGGGTCAAAATTTCGTGGACTCACGAGGCACAGATAAGAGTACACACCGTGTCAAACCACATTCGATTTGTTCTTTACCACAATATCTCAGATAACGAAAGAAATCTTTGTCAAGATTTGTTGACAATTGAAAACACCGACTCGGACTTGGAAGTGCACGCGCTGCATTGTCAGACTTTCATTTCAAAAACTTTTGCAAACTCGCTCAACATGCAGAACAATAAGAAAAAATGTTTGGGAAAAGAGTAATGACGCATACTCGAATGTGGTTTAGCGCGGTGTGAAAACGAAAGAAATTTCAATTGTCAAGATTTCATCGACTCGGACTTGAAAGTGCACGCCCTGCATCATGCAAATGACCTCCATGTACGCGCCAGCGTCAGACTTTCCTGTCAAAAGCTTTTGCAACCTCACTCAGCATGCAGAACCAATGCTAGGGAAAAGAGTAAGTCAAAGAAACTGGTTGCACCACACATTGACGCAGCGACGTGGAATGGACTCTTACCGACAATTGCAAATTAGCCAATCGGATTGCCAAATTATCAGCAATTGTGGTAAAACATCCAGTTGATCAAAATTTTCTTGCAAAACGTTGGAAAAACGAAAAATACGACGTCATTTCAAAGACAACCCCATCCACCGCATGCTATTGGCTGACAGGGTACAATCACTTAGCCTATCAGTATCAGATTGCAGGATTTGCATTAGAGCCGTTGAAGTAGAAATTCTACTAAAACTCGATGGGAAGACTGCTCTAGGGCGAGCTGTTAACGTAATATATTTAAATCTTTAATGATCAAAGTGAGCAATTTAAGCTGCTCTCTTTTCTTCATCAAAAAACTCGAAAACACAAACACTCGCCTATCGGCTCGTGTTCCTACAACATCACCTCGTTCTCCAAAACTTCCACTCGTGTTCCTCTAACTTGACAGAAACATGTTATGTTTTCTAATGCTTAACTTACAATGCTGGGCTATTGAAAACAGCTTGTTGATGAGAAACTTATTTTGGGACTGATTCGTCTTCAGTTATTTCTCTCCGCACACTCTTTATACGGGCTGTTTTAAGCTAACCATGAATCATTTTTCATGCACAGTAATTTAAGCGTTGATTCCTGTTCATTGTTTAACATTTACAGCACAAGCTACGCTTTAATTAGTAAAGCTAGAAATTGTTAATGGCAAAGGTACTGAAGGTAGCGCTAAGGTTGGCTGAAACATTATCGTGTCTACAAACGATGCATGCTGCGCTTTATTCTTATTTTTCTTGCATAATTGCTACTTTTTAATTCTCAAGACAAGATGTTAAAGCTATGTTTTCCACAAACAAAACTAATTAGTGATCATTTTGACTGTCAACGTTTGGTTGAGGGGAACTCCGTGCTTTTGAAGTAGTGGCATTATTGGCGATCGAGCCTGTAAATGTCCCATAATTTTAATTTTTAAATGAGACTCGTCGCGTGACACTTAATGGTAAATTATATTTATAGTGAGACTAATTTCAATGGACAAATTTTCAATTTTTCAGCTGCAATATTGAGGGAAAATAACTGTTTGCCAAGCTTTATAGCCAGACACTTCCGAAGACTGCGGTGAAATTTCGACACATAAAATACTTTCAAGAAAGATGGCAAATGAATCGGTGGCTCTTTCGGGTAAAAATGGCAATAATTCTCGTCCTGAAACCATCGTCATCATCAACTGTGTGCTGAATGTTCCATTATTGATCACAGCCCTCACTGGCAACACTTTGATGCTCGCTTCCATCTTGAGAACTCCTTCTCTTCGTTCACCGTCCACCATTTTGCTGTGCAGTTTGGCTGCCTCGGATCTTCTTGTTGGTGTCGTAGTTCATCCGCTTTACATCTCTTATGAAATTACTCAAAACGCTACCCTATACTTTGCACTATTGACAACAGCCTTCGCTGCTTGTGGTGTTTGACTCTTAACACTGACAACCATAAGCGTGGATAGGTTCTTAGCTCTTCAATATCACATGCGATATCCGAGTTTGATTACTGCAGATCGCGTAACTTACGCATCAGCCACTATCTGGCTCATTAACGTCGTGTCTTCATTGTCATGGTTTTGGAGCAGGAATGCTTACTATTCTTCGATTGTTGCTAACATAGTTATTTGCCTTTTAATTTCTACTGCATGTTACATCCGAATCTTTCGGATTGTTCGCTTGCATCAGTTACAAATCCATGTCCAACAACAAGCTGTGGAAAGGTTAAGCAGTGCTGAGCATCATCAAAACATGCAGCGCTCCAAAAAGAGTGCTGTCAACACGTTTATCTTCTACATCGTGACAATTATTTTTTACACTCCAATGTTTATTCAAATGTCGATTTTAGCAATTTATCCTCAGTTCTGGACAAATGCTTGGAATTTCACTGATACTCTGGCATTCATGAACTCGTCCATCAATCCATTTTTATTTTGCTGGCGTCTTCGCGAGCTTAGAGCAGCAGTTATTAAGACAGCTAGGCATATGTTTTGTAAACAACCCGAGGAAATTTAGGCTTCGCAGGGTGGGCTAATAAATAAGTGGAATAAATAAAGAATAATAATAAATCTCTTAACTACCCATGTCAAAGGAAACAATCTGTTAAATCAGACACTTTCACAATGTATCAAGGTACCTTAGCGCTGTTCATCTTGGTCTATTGCAACGATTACAATTTAAGCAAAGTGGGGGGATTTGTCATTCGGGACTTTACTTCTGGACACGTATTTCTAAAACATGAAAGAAATTTATTGATGATAAAGCACAATAAATGAGGAAGCGACGTCATGGAAGTTAAGGAAACTTGAAGTTATTTCAACGCGGTGCAATGAGTTTCGTTTTGCTTCATTCCCAAAGTTTTCTTTTTTCAGTAGAGTGATTAAGAAGTCGGCTGTCTGTAAATCTGGTATTTTTGAGGTTAGCTTATGCCGAATCTGAGAGCATTTATAATTTTAATAGAACCGCTTTCCTAGGGTCTGACTAAGGCATATTTCACCGTAGGACACTTGGCACTCTTCATGAACTCTTTGTTTACTGAGCATCATGTTTTTCCCTGCATTCAGTTAATGACATTTTAAACAATACACTATTTTAATTTAGCACCTGTTATTGTGAGGCATGTTTCTACGTCAACATAACGAATAAAGGACTGAGCTTTCTTATCACATGCTAGGCCCCGTTATTCCAAAAGCCAGCAATTAGTTTTTGCACGGCAGGCTTCAGCTATCAACTTCAAGGTAATGCAACGTTGAAGAATAAAGTTTCCCCCCCGGCGTGTTTCAAGAACAAACACGAACAACACCCTGCAGCAATTTCAAAACGTGAGAAAACCTAATCGATTGTCCTCTTGAAGTCAGTTGAAGTCAACGTTCTAATAATTAAATTTTACCGCTATCAAACTGAGAAGAAGAGACAATGTTTCCCAAGACATTTCACTAAATTTTTCAACGACAACGCTGTGCCACCGTTCCAAGACGTAAAGGAAAGGTTGTTTGAATTTGGCGGCAAGCACAACAGAAACTGATTATTCCTGTAATATGGAGGATAATTTTCGTCCCAATTCTGTCGTTATCATAAACTGTTCCCTGAATGCACCATTGATACTCATAGCCATTGCTGGCAACACGCTAGTGTTGGCCGCCATATTGAGGACACCTTCGCTTCGTTCGCCATCAACAGTTTTTCTCTGCAGTCTGGCTGTCTCGGACCTTGCAGTTGGGTTTGTGGTGCAACCGCTTTACATTACCTACAAGCTAACGGGCAATCTTTCGGTTTATACGGCACTAGCCATAATGGCAGCAGGGGGAACTGGTGTGTCACTTCTTATAATGACTGCCATCAGCGTGGATCGACTCTTAGCCCTTCATTATCACATGCGATATCCGAGTTTGATGACTACTCATCGCGCTTTGTATACATCAGTGACTCTTGGGCTTATTGTTTGCCTGTTGTCTTTGTTAATTCTTTGGAAAATAAGCGCATATTATTTTACGGCGGCTGTTGTCATTCTTATTTGTCTTGTAGTTTCCACCGTTTGTTACATCCGAATCTTTCGGATTGTTCGTCAGCATCAGTTGCAGATTCACGCTCAACGACAAGTTGTGGAAATCCTGAATTCTAGAGCCCATCAGGATATGCAGCAGGTGAAAAAAAGTGCCAAAAACACTTTTATATATTACATCGTAATGATTCTGTGTTATGCTCCGTTGATTATTTCCATGCTAATTTTATCAATTGCTCCAAATCACTGGACAAGCATTTGGGGCCTAACTGATACTGTAGTATTCACGAATTCCGCCATCAATCCATTTTTGTATTGCTGGCGTATTCGCGAGCTTCGCAAGGCAGTTGTTAAGACAGCATGGGACATTTTATGCAAACAAACTGCTGCAAACTCGTAAACTGTTGATAAACTAAGGAAAACCTTTTACTTAAGTTGTTCAAAAGTCTTGTTTAATCCCCTAAAACTAAGTTATCGTACAAGCTATAGAAAGCTGGAAATTGTGATTCCTATCACCTAACGTCCCTGTACGTTTCAGAAGTGAGGCATAACTTCATAAACAAAAGGAAAATGCCTAAAATCCTTATGACTGCAAACCACAATAACCATGATGTAGAACTCAGACTGTTCGAAAACCTTGCCATTAAAGTGTAACAGATTGTGGCAATGTAGTGTTTTTCAATGAAGTTCTATCCTCCCCACTCCCCTGTTGTATATATCTTAAGCATGCGTGTTGGATGTGGAGATTGAGATTGCAAGTGTTCGACTCTGGAAGTGTTGTTGTTGTATTGCAGTCTTCGTAGTTGGTTATATCCGTAAGTACACTACAGGCAACACAAGCTTTTTTTAAAAAATACTCTCGCTGAATAGCGAGGCGGGCGAGTGACGTCATAACTCAGACAAAGAAAACGGAATGGTAAAACATTAGACGCATTTTCAAGCGCGTAACTAAGTACTCCGAAAACAATTTTTAAAACGAAACTTTGTTGGGCGTTCATTTTCCTCCTAATTCTCTCAGAACACGCTTAGGTTGTCTGATTCGCATTCTATTTTTAGACGTCGCGTGATTTGTTATTTAAAAGATCGTCTAATCGAGAGATCAATTCACCGTGGACAGTTTCAACTGTGAAAATACCCCGATCATAAAGCATTGGCTAAATAAATACCGCATATTCATGAATCATATTGCGATGGTCTCCCTCCTACAGTAAGCGAAAGTCAGTTTTACCAATTAACTTTCGATTATACTTAGATATCATGGCAGTCTCCTTTGCAGCTTCGTCATGGTTGCTCATTTTGAAAAGTTATGCCTAAATTTCTCAAGATCGTCGTTTGCAATCAGTGTTAATCTTGTCCATCTCAATCATTTTTGTCCCTTCATTGCGTCCGATAGAACGCAGTTCTAATCCTGAAATGCATGAAAATTCGAGACCCTTATATAAATAAGTGGACACCAATTTACCGACACACCCATCCCCAACCATCAAAAACAAAAACCCACCACAACATCCCACCCACCCCCCCCACACCTACCAACACCCCCA
>Ga0126343_10000132_pt1 | contig 22514 bp, 9 predicted proteins | sample Cyp2metagenome_FD_92531 | JGI IMG/M metagenome (GOLD analysis project Ga0126343, IMG submission 92531) | Coral microbial communities from Lord Howe Island, Old Settlement Bay, Australia - Cyphastrea 2 metagenome | ecosystem: Host-associated > Invertebrates > Cnidaria > Coral ...
ATGTCAACATGTCGCAGTACTTCCTCACTTGAGGAGCAGCCGGTGTAAGTATATCTATGTTGACATCACCAGCTACGACGAGAAGGCCATCCCATAGGACATTCAATTGGCTAAACAAGCTCTAAACAGTGTCAATCCATGTATGGAAATCTTGGATGAAATTCGAGCGATAGAGCACTCCTAGAAGCATTTTACTGTGCCTGTTACGACCGGGAATCTCTATCCATAAGTGTTCCAACTCCGGAGCCATGTTCTCTATGTCGGTTCTCCTTTTGTAACTGACACCATCTCTCAAGTAAGCACCAACGCCACCGCAAAACAAAAAGGAGGTTTTGAGATTCCCTTAGCAACAGACAGCACCAGACTTGTAGTTAAGTTTCTCCCCCCTTAAGGTCAGTAAAATCGATCATATTCAGACCCTTCTCCAATAACTTACTCGGGGTGCCACTGAGGGTTTTTTTTCGTAGCGAAGCTGCGATTGTGAGCGGCGAAACAGCTTCGCCATGAAAAAAACCCTGGCACCCAGAATACCAATAACTATGTTTTCTTTTTTTCAAATTTTGGCTTATTTGCAAACTCGAAGTATAACCAAACAAGAGAGACGAGCCCAGACTGAAAACCAAGTCTGCGGTCCTGAAACGTTCTTTGAGAGACTCCATGAGAGCAGCTAAGAGGGTCGCACACTGGTATCGCCGTGATGGGTGATTAGTTGATTTTATTTTTCGTGAAACGTAAATTTACAGCTGAATTTAGGAAATTATCCTTGCTGTTCCGTGACCTGAAGGTTTCGCGTGACTCTTGAACTCGTGAAGTTGAATAATTAACTCTACTACTCAGTTTAACGTGATTTTGAGACGAGAGTCCTCCGAATGGTCAGAGTCGTCAACCAAGAGTAACTTAGGTCAAGTATGCGATTTGCAATATGAAACCTTGACTTAGTCGGTCAGGATTTTGTCTCCAGTACAAGAACAGTTTAATAAAAAAGAGTATCTTACTTTCTTATTTTCGAGAAAACAAAATTTCTACATTCGTGATCCGTTATCTTCTATTTTTCGCTCATGAACGGTGCTAAAGACCCCCCACGCACCCCCCACCCCCCCGCCTGTACGTTACCCGTGGGAGGAACGCGAGCAAGAGATGCGAGTAGCGCGAACGGCTCGCAGCTTCGTATATCACGCTGGCACGCTCACGACCCACCAAACTTTGTCCAGTAAATATTTATCATATGAGAACTCCAATTGTGAAACAAAAAAAGGGGTGCCCATGCTCGTTATGGAGCAGTGAGGCATTGAAAATGCCCCATTTTGGCATTATTTCACGCTTTTTGTAAGAACGCATTCTCAGTAATTGTAAAATCGTTGTGAGCCCAGACTCGTAAGGACACGCATTAAACTAAAGCTAATACATCGTGTTGGACACAAATAAGCATTTAGTCTGATTCAGACAGAAAGCTACATCGTTGTTGAAAATTTGAACCAAATTTCTCGGCATGGTTGCCAAACTGCAAAACAGAAAAGACCACATTGTATCCGCTATTTTTCTCCTTTATTCAATTTTCAGCAATAGAAATTAGATCAGTCTTTTCTCACACAAAGCTTTTGATTAGTTGAGTACAAAGAATGGAAAAAAAGATGGTCCCCGTGCTTGTTGCTGAGCTAGAGCTATTTTTCAACAGACCGAGCTCACTATCAAGGCAAATCCGCCATGTTGTGCACGAGCGCGCGCTAATGACGCCGTAAATTATGCGCAGTAAGGATGCGCAATGCAAGTGTGAGGAATATCCTTAAGTGAATTTAGTCAACTGGTGAGGTTCCTTAAACTTGGGAACAAATTCGGATTAAGCGACCATAGTTTCACGGACAGTTTCACGCACCTTGCGGTCGCAAGATGGTAAGATTCGATGTCCCGTGGACAGAAATGTTGGATCCACAGCTACTTTGACAATGTTATGACGAAATTCATGATCAGTAAGAGGACAGACACATAAAAAGCTGACGTCAATTTGTTAAATCCATTGCACATGACGTCATCATTATCTAAATTCTAAAAAACTAAAGAGCCACCAAAGCTTTTACCCTCATCAGGCAGTAACAGGGGGTTAATTTACATCTGTTTACAACATTTCAGCTCAGCAGCTTGCTTCGTCTGGAAACCAGCGCATTTTGAATTCAGAGTTATGGTGGTGCGTGACATCAAGCTACGAACTCGTTTGTCGAAAAGCACATACTTACCTCATAATTTTTAGCTTACGTATTTGGAAAAGTGCTTATGTAGATGCTTGTTTGTTCAGTACAGATAATCAGTCGCCTAGGTAGACAAATTAAGTCCCAGTAGCCTGAAATGTCATTCGTCTGAAGGCTGAGGGAGGGAGACGACTGACATTTCAGGCTGAAGTCCCAGATGTTCAGTTTAGACTATTCATCATGTGCTACAAATGGTGCGCGCTTACGGTCACCACCCCTGATTATGGCTCCTGATCGCTGTAGTGCCTGTTATGCTGGTAAGGAGAAACTCCAAGTAATTTTTTCAGGGCCTCGAAAGAAATGTTTAACGTTCGAGCAAGCAATTTCAGGAGCAGTGCAATACTTGTAGGGCCTGAAGATCACCTGAAGATCACGCTATTTTTTAGCGAGGCATCTAATCGCCTTGGACAAGAGAATTTGATTTTCTCTTTGATTTTCTCATTTTCTCTTGCCTTGGATGACTGATTTTATAATCATCGGAAAGAAAAGTCCTTTGTGTGTGTGTCGTCAAAATCCTGGTTCGCGAGCTCCTTGCCACCAGGACTTCACGCGGCCATTTTTCCTCGCGGTTTTCTTACACGTCTCTCAAGACAGAGTAAGCGAAAAAGGGATTACTGGTAATCAAGCCGGTTGTACGACAGAGATCGCATATGACATGTTCCCATGCCAACACACGGATCAAGTTTAAAACTAACAATTTCCCAAAATAGTGCGACTTTGTCTCATTAAATATCACAACCAGAAACCAGTAATATTTTGACAAATCCCAGGCTTTAAAATGCAAAGGATTTATTTGTTAAAATGGCGTTGATCCTTTTTCTTTGTACATCATATCCGCCGCCACAGGCACAAATTTGTATCCAGAAATAAATACATTTTGCTAAAAACTTCACAATTATGATCCAACATAATTTAAGGCTTACATAAATATAAGTGTTGACATAAATTAATGATTCGAAATTCGTTTAACAGCTTATTTAAATTATTTCAAGAGGGCAAGAAAGAGAAAAGCTGAGAGCCTTCCTAGCAGTGCATTGTGGGCCTATAGTCTCATGTATGGCTCATTAGTAATGACTATTAGTAAACTTGAAGTTTGGCAACTAAAATTCTCTAAAAAAGATCAATTTTTCTTTTACTCTGCGTCAGTTATTAATTTTCTGTTATAAAAATCTAAGGAATTCGCGCTACTTATACAATTTTTTTCGCGCATCTCGTCTGGAAAAATTGAGGCGTTTGTCCTCGCGGTGAACTTATTTCTTTATCACCATTACCGGTGAAATGAAAAGAGTTGAATATTTTTCCTCCGAAAAAACTATCGACATTATAGTCATTATATGGGTTCGGAGAGAATGAATGACTAGAACAGTTCCTTTACAAAACCTCGCGAAAATCACTGCTCAATGGGTTATGCTTCGTAAGGAGCCACTTAAGAATATCTCTTTTAAAACGCCTAAAAACCCGTTTAATGGAAATGAAGTTCAAGCCCTTATTTAGGGTTAATTATGTTAACCAGTGCAACAAAACAAGTTATCACTGGGAGTATTGATAACACTAACCAGATTTGTACTAAGTACTAAGGAAATCTAAATTTCGGGTCAACTTTTTCTCATTTTGCCACAATTTTCTTCCAGCTCTCAAACCTTTCGTCGAATTCTTGACGAGTGGCTAGGTGAATGTGAACTCTTTTGACCATCGTAGAGAGGAATTTTCTTACTTTCAACGAATTTAATTAAATAAACTTGTGTGACCGTCAAACTGTGTCTTTTAGTAATGTACTTGACCACCAACGGACGCCATGACAAGGTGTAGCCAAGTAAAGCTTCATTTACTGTCGTTTATTCTGGTTGCATTCTCTGTTGTGTGTTCCCCAAGCAGACAGCTGCAAGATTCAAACGAATGCCTGTATTAGTCATGTGTACTGAGGAATTATTCCATCGACAAAACTCATATCATCCACTTAGCTCGATTAGCTTTGCTATTCAGTTTCTAAGCATCCTCGGAGACCCGGGGGCTACTAATATTTTTCTGGCCAATCAGCGGGACGGATTTCGACACTTCTGGAACTCGTTTGGTAAGAAAAAGTGCCCAGGGGCTCTTACGCCCTTGAAATAAACTTTCGCGCCAAAAATGTCGCTCGCCCGAAAATATCGCATCGTCCCGACTAGTAGCCCCTGGGTCTCCGAGGATGGTTTCTAAGTGGCTGTGCTCTTTTCTTTCGTAATTTTTTTTTTCTCTCTTGTATTTAAGTCTATACTGTGTGATTTCTGGGCACGAATAAAGATTGTTGTTGTTGTTGTTGTTGTTCTGTATTGGTACCATAAGTGATAATTAAGTGATATCAAAATATACGAAAATAACCGATAAATGCCTTTAACTATACTCATTAAACTAAAAAATATGCTGGTTGGATAGCAACCTTGGAAACTGAGAAGTGCAACAACAAGAACTCACACCGAGTGCACAAGTGATCAAAGCGCTTTTCAATAACATGCAGACTCTAGCGTTCAAAGCTCAACCGACAAATGCGTTTTTCGCAACCGTCAATCAAACGTTCGGCGGCTCCTCCCAGCTTCCGACTACTGCCGAGCACTGTTTCGTTGTCAGAACTGTGTTCAACGATTTGATTACCGCGTGTTGGACGAAATCGGAACGCAGTTATCGATTGAGCTTTGAATTTTAGAGCCCGAATGTTACTGAAAAGCGCAGTAATATTCTTGATTCCGTAAAATTCCGTAAATGGAAACCTTTCAGTTTTCAAGGGAGAAACCAAGTTGCTACTAATAATTATAATAATTATAATAATTATAATAATTGTGCGCCATGAACCAACTGCATAATAATAATAACAACAATAATAATATTAATAATAATAATAATAATAAAATAATAAAAGTTAATTTAAGTCAAGTTTGTCCGATCTTCACCTGACACTCGGAGCTGCAGTACCAGGCCGCCTGACAGCCAGAACACAGAAACGAGGCATCACGCTTACACACTGAGCACCGGTTCACTCCATCGTCTTCTGCTCTGCCAGCGCCCAGTTTACTTTCCTCCCGTTGGGGCATGACTGGTCCTCCTTTAGGCTGCACAAACCCGTGAAGTGCCGCTCCCGGATGTACTCCAGCTCTTTTCCGATCAATTAATCCGTGCAGACGAACCGGTTGCTCACGATTACGATGCCAAAAAGAATCTCGTTCAAATATTGCCGCACTGTTTGATGTATTGCTGACCAGTTCGTTTTCTCGCGGACGACTGACTCTGGTGTCTGTCGATTCGTTTAGCTTATCTCTTATTTGAGAAGCTGAGTTCACTATATGGTCTTTGGGACTCGCTATGTGTGGCTCTTTCCTTTCCAAGGGGAGTGTGCTGGGACTCAGGTGCTTGGAGTGTTGACCTGAAGCAGAAGGGGAAACCGAAGACGCACTGAGTTTAAGTCTTTTTACTCTTTCATACTCTTCACGTTCGCTGCCATGACTGAAGTGCGGAGGGGAAGAATGACGCATGAGGATTCCGCCATGAGAGTCCATTTCACTAAATCTTCTCTTTCTTTCCTGTGCAACTCTATCTATGAAAAGTAGGTGCTCACGGTCAACCATTCGTTTCTCTCGCGCTCTAATAACGTCCATGTGATCTCGCTTTGGTTCCACTCTGAGTTGATGATCTTTGCTAAATACCAGTGGATTCACTTTGTCTTTAAGTTCTGCGTGAAGAAGTCTCCTGTTGGCTTCAATTTGTTCTAGACTCAGTCGTTGTCTTTCTCGCTCTCGCTCAAGTTCAATATCCTGTTAGAGAAGAAAACAGTAAATAGCGAATAATCTATAGTAAACAAACGTTCAACATCCTGTTGTAGAAAAAAGTAATAAATAGTAGATAGTGAATCGACTGAATGACAACAACAGTTGCTTTCTCATATTCTTCAAGCGCTCAAAAAGCTTTGTGATTTTACTACTATTAATTAAGAACTAACTTCAAGTCTAATAGCACGAGTTTCTTTGCGGGTGTCAATTTCATTCAATTTCGCAGTTTAACTACAACAGACTGACATAAGTAGTAAAGAGTACTTTTCGGCAATATAGAAGAACGTCCCAGTGAAACCAGAAGAAGTTTATGAACAGTTAAGAATGGGGCAAATTGTGTGATTTTCTCCTCCTGCGTGAACTAACCTGTTTGATGTGCGGTGGTAAGTCTTTTCCAACATCTGCTAAGTGACTTTCTGGTTTTCCTGCGGCGGCAGCCAGTCGCTCCATAGCCTGCCGTGAATTCATAATTAGACCATACTCTCGAGAGGCAAGGGAAGTCGGTGGGGAATAAACATGAACTTCGGAGGGCAATCGAGCGGAATCGGGGCCTCTACGTTCTAACGAACCATCTGGTCGCACAAAGATGGATTTTACCATGGTTGAGCCACCCTTAGTGACGGGCAAGGATGAAGCCATTCTACTTAGTAGCTCCCGGTGCGAAGGCTCCGGCGCTCGAATTACTTCTCCGCGCCTATGCATCTCCAATTCGTGCAGAGCGGCCATCCGGGGATCTATCCTCCCTGGGATAGTCGCGCTGTTCAGAAATGGTCTGTCTGGATACACTTTGTGACGGGGAGGTGGTGAGACCTCAAATGGCATTCTTGACCTGCCGTTCTCGTCCTCAGCACGTAATAGTAAGCGATCCCCGGGACGCTCTTTGTCTCTGGGTTCCATTCTTGTGTCTTTCTCCAAACTCCTGCTTCTCGCCTTGTGCTCTCCTGACAGCTCCAAGCGAAGCCTTTGTTCCGTTTCGGGGCTAAGGTGTTCCCTGGAGCGTTGTCCCTCCCTGCTACCATTTTGTCTCGTTCTATCATCAAGCAGTCGAAGACTTGGGTTGACGATATTAGAATTTCCGTGTAATGACTCCGTATTTCGGTCTCTCTCTAGACGGGCAGCTTTTCCTAAAAGCTCTATCCCTCGAGGACCCAGCCCTTCTTTGCCATCCGATAACTTTCCAGAGTGTATGACCGCATCTTTTGCTGACTGCATCCTTACAAAGGATGAGCCAGGTCCTCTGCTCAGCTCTTCACGCCTCAGCCGCTCAGATGGCAGTCTTACATCCCCTTCATCTAACGATCGAAGGCGTGGGGGTCCAGGTTTGAGAAACTCACTCATGATAGCGCTGGGCTCCCTCTCCTCCACAAGGCGTCGTAATGAAATTGTCTGGTCCCTCTTATCTACAGGTGAAGTCGCCGAGCTGGATCCTCGTCCAGGAGAGATCAAACTTGGATCCTTGGAATACGGTGGAGTTGTCAACTTAGCCGGTCCGCGTGAAGGTGAAGGAAGACCGGAGAGCATTAATTCCCCAGGAAGAGTCTTGGATTTTATCCCTTCATCCACCTTCACCCTCAACATTTCTTCTTCTCTTCTACGGTTGAGATCAGACAAGGTAAGTGGCTGATGAAGGGGTCTACGCTCATACAATGGAGGTATGTTAGGTACGACAAGTTCTCTGGGGGACCTTTCAGGAGACTTCTGGTGTTGATGAGGAGAACGCATAAGATCACCTCCAAAGCGCCGAGCTTTCTCCTCGTGCAAAGCTTCTAGTTCTCTCAGAGTAGAAGGAGAATGCTTTCCAATTTGCTGAAGATGAGACAGCATCAATGGAGGTCGCTTTCCTGGAACATGTGCGATAGGCTTCACCACTTTCGGTGTTTGCAGGACCGATTTGTCCCCCAGAGTGTCTCTACTGGGTGGAGATTGCTTCTCTGGTTGGTATACTTGACATTCTGGTTGCCGACATTGGCCTTTATCGCACTCTCGACGATCACGTGACATAACTGCAGACAAATGATCATGACTGTGAGGTCCAAAGGGATGTATCGGACCATGATGGCTTGGAATATCGAGAATTCCGGAGTGAATACCTCTCGGCTTGTTGCCGTGAAAAGGGCAGTTCACGTCCCGCTTGCATGGTATCCCAGACTTCATATTGCTGGGCACGTGGTGTCCACAGTTGGTTGCAGGATATCGTCCTGCTTGGGACAAGGGATTTCCAAACATACCCGGCCCAGGTACTGCTGCACTGTGGGTAAGAAGATGCGGAGTAAATGTTCTGGGAGAATAGCCTTTCAAATGCGGAGATGTAGGACCGAGGCCAGGTGAAATGGGCATACCACTCCCATCATGCATTGGCACGACTGGAATCAAAATGGCGGCTCGATGGGGTGGCATGTGCATAGGTCGCCCAAATTTATCCTTCATACTCCCTGGAATTGTAGGATTCACCGTACCGAAAGGCTTCTTTGCAGTGGAGAAATACGTCACTCTGTCAGGTGAAGAGCCGCTTAACGATTTTATCGGTGATTTCCGTCCCTCCTTTAAGCTTGAATCATTAGATCTGGAGGTAGAATGTTCATGGCTTGCTTGTGAAGTGTCGCTGATGTTTACCTTGTCTTCAAAGGCACGTTTCTTTTTCTCTTCATCATCATCTAGAATCTCAATAGGGCTGATGACTTTGCGCGGTTGTTCTGTTTCAGTTGTAGCATCTTCACCGCTCCGCTGATTGTCGGACGTAAATGACTCTTTCTCTTGCGGTTCTTCTGTACTTCCTTTGTCATCCACAATTTTTCTCAGTTTAGGTACAGGTTCTAAACCAGAGGCTTCCTTCGATGGCAAAGCGTGTTTTAAAGGCGGTGGCGGAGGTTTACTTTCGATCGACTTTAAGCCGCTTTCATTTCCACCACTGGAGTCAGGCGAGGAAGGCTTTAATCGAGGTAATGTTTTAGGTACGTTGGGTGGAAAACTTCTTCGTAAGAAGCTCTTATGAAGTTCATTTTGAAAGCCATCCCTTGGGGAGCTCGCTGGATCTTCGTGGTCGCTCAGCTGTTTCGGAGAAAACGTGCCACCTTCTTCAGGTTTTTCGGCAAGATCATCAGTTGACGTTCTGGGGTTTTCTTTATCAGACACGTTCTCTATTTCCCCTGAGTGAGAAAGCTCGTCTTCTTTGCCAGCTTGATTATCTTCCCTGTCTTGCTCGTCGTTTGTATCTTTTGCATGCTGCACGGTGTCCTCGGCGCAAAGTTTTTTCTGCTGCAGTAGCCGCTCCACAAGCCAGTTGTGTCTCGGCAGATCTCGCGCGTAACGGTTTTGGCTGATAAGATGAGGCGGTGTGGACCTTTCTCTATCTCTGTCCTTTTCGTCGCTCTTTCGTTTCGTTTTTCCGATTCGTTTTTCTTTTCTGGTTTGTTCAATTTTTCCATCTTCCTCCATGGCGCTTCTTTGTGGGTCTGCGTTCAATTCCTGTGCGCTATCACAGTTATCTGAGCCAACAGTCCCCATGGCAACAACCTCCTCGATAGTATTCTCTGTGCGATAGTATTCTTCGTGAGGAGAAAGCGATCGTCGTTCACCGCTTTTTACATTCCCGTCATCGTTTTCAATCTGACCGCTTTCTTGGATAGTAGTTGAATCAGTCTCAGTCTCTCTGAGAGTATTGTTATCTATATCCTTGTCTTCTGAGCCGTGACTTGGAGTGTCAATAAGCTCCAAGAGCCCCTTGCGTTCCCCTGCCGCCGCCTGTTGTAGTGCTTCACATACTTCTTTACTCTTGCTACGTAGTGTATCATCGTCGCTTTCAGAGTCAAGCTGCTTGACTGCTTTACTTGTATTAGCATCTTTAACAGCGGGACGAGCTTTGTTTGCCTTGGATTTCCGGCGTGGGTTATTCAAAACTGGTTTATGAATGTTCTTGTGGCTTTTCGGTTTTTTGCGTTTCTTTTTCTTAATTTTGCTGCTGGGCGCTTGTGCTCCACCCTCGGGCTCACTGAGTTCACCAGCATCCGACATACCTTCGATGTTTGAAAGTTCCGATTCGTTCGCGATATTTTCTGAACTTTGTTCGACATTAAATGAAATGTTCTGTGAGGTTCCTTTTCCTTGAACTTCCTTAACTTCAAAGTTTTCTTTTCCAGCTTTGCTTTCAAGGATTCCCACACTGTAAGGCGCTTGCTTTCTAGTCTCCTTTTCCGAACATTCATGTTTGCCAGGGTCTGTCGACTGCCTGTCATTGACTTCAAGACCGCAGGGACGATGGTTCCCCAAATCTGAGTTATCGTTTTCAATGTCATTTCCATTGTTTATTTCATCTACAACACCACACGAAGAAACTTGATTAGATTTCTGTGGCTCACAATCATTGCCGTGTCTACTGGAATGCTCGCACTGTATGTCGGGCTCGTCCATCAAGCGTGCAATTTTCGAGCTTTTGATACTGCTGTGATCTAGGTCATTAGGTTGTAGATAATCCATACTGTCACACATAAAGCTACTCTTGGTAGTTTTATTATCACCGTTCGGATTTTCTTCCTCACTAGGGCACTCACACGACATATACCCAAGATTGTTCATCGAGTTTTCTTTGGAGAACAAGTCGATTTTCGATGGCGAATCTATGGAGTCGCAATTTTCTTCTACTCCATTGCATTTGAATTCTGACGCAGAATCTAGTCCGTTTTCGGTGGAGCTCAAGGTCTTCGGATACGTTGGGCTTCCACCATTAGTTTTAAGTTCGTCGTCCGAACTTCTTCTATCTTCCGCAACAGCCTTTTCTACATCGGCATCGCTAAAAGTGAACTCGTCATCAGAAACATTCTCAAACTTTAACGGTTCGAATTCACGTGGATTTGTGGCGCTGTCTGCTTTACATTGCACTCCTTCAGGCACGGCGTCCACAGACTGAGACGGGCTTGTACCCGAGTTGATTTTATACCGAATCCCTTTGACTTCAACTTTACTCTCATTTACAAATTCGATGTTTTTCATTTCCTGTACGGTTCCTCTGCGCATAAATCTGTCAAATAACGACTCCCGCTCGACTGGAAGTTTACAAACAATATCTTTTTTCTCCTGGTTTGTATGTTCATTATTGTACTCAGGGGAATGGTCACCGTAACATCGTTCATACATAGAATGACTACAATCTTTGCCTCCTTCGTGACACAGCTGCTCGTGACAGTTTTCACTGCAAACCTTCTCGTCATCCACTTCCACAACCGCCCTGTCCGACACAAAGTCGTCTTTCTTGTTGTCGAAGATATCGGCAAATTTCTTCGTGAGTTGTTCGCGTTGCAAGAGTTCAGCGCGCGCAATATCTTCACTGAGTAATCTCTTTTGCCGTGCTAAATCCTGGGTGAGTCTCTGTTTTTCCCGCGGCGCGTCACGCCGATGGGAAAAAACTTTAGCTGTTTTATTCTCATCTGCTTGTTGGTATCTTTTACCTCCCGGGTCACTCGCCGGGGATAATTTTCTCCCCTCGGAATCTTCCACGAGTCTTGCGTTCCGCACAGGGGAGCCATACCGCCCCGAATGGCGTGAAACCTCGCTACTATGTCTCTGAAAATGGTGCGAGTTTTTGCGCTGCTGACCGGGGTCAAATTCTGAGTTTCGATCAGGATAGGGATCCCTTTCTCGAACAACCGGACGAGCCGCGGGTTTGCTGGTACCTCGGCCACGTTTATCTCCACTTGACTTGGACCTGTGGCTGAAGGTGGGCCTTCCTCGTGGTTTAGCTCCATCACGTGGATGCATGTGCGAAGAAAAGTAATAACTTGACATTTCGCTGCGCGAGGAAACCTCGTGTTCAGTCTTAATACTACTGTCTCTTGGTTGATCTTTCTCGTCTTCGGTCGAATTTCCTGAACTCACGCAAGGTTCCCCTGACTTGAGCTGAAAAGAATTGAAAAAGAAAGACATTAAAAAGGAAATATTTACCTGTTTCGCATAGTAACTGCTGAGTCACTTCAGAACAGAAATCACCAAGCACAATCCGTAAAATGGTTAGCTGCACCTGGCTTAGCGTGTTGTGATAAAAGGAGTTCCGCGGCACGAACAGCATTATGCTACTGTGAAGTCAGTTTCCTACTAACGCAGCCTTCGCAAGCTGAGTAATTTGCAAGATCTAATCAGGCTTCTACAAGGTACTAACGCAAGCGATAAAACAGACTGATTTTTAGATGAAGTATTATGAAACCAAACTATTTAACTCACTACTGTAGCTCTATCAGTAATGACCGCTTTCAATATCTGTTTGTTCCTCGATCAATATCACGTTAAGAACTACTTGAAACCCGTATTATCAGTATTTGTCTGATATCCAGCTACCGGCACCGCCATATGAAATGTTGAATTACAGCTCCGCACATTGAAAAGACCACACTAACATTACCTCAAACGTCGTAACTCTAAAAGAGATGCAAGAAACGCTGTTACAAGTAGCCCCGCAAAAACTTGAGTTCCGTCTGATCACACATTTTACTGACACGAGTTTGCCGTAAGCGTCTCAGCATTTATTTACGCTCGATGAAACACGCAATATCGCTATCGCTTAGTACAACAATACTGGCCGAGAACAAATAAGTAAGCAGATATCACCCACTTCAATTATTTACCAACAATACCACACTGTTCAGCAGCGTTTTGAGCTTGATATTGGCCCGCACACATGATGAGATACACTTTCGGAGGTAAATAAAACATCCGGCTGAATGGCTGGTATGTCGAGTCATATTCACTCACTCCTGCATTCATCTAAATGCGCATTATATTCCCGTGACTGTTTCCACTGGACTTTTATATAACAAGATCATAAGGACATTTGAAACGTGTTAGCAACTAACAAGGAACACTTTGGAGAGGTCAAACCTTTCAGCAAACAGCTCTCGCGTGTCGAGAAACGTTTTTGAAAAATACTGTTATTGAATTACGTAAGGAATGAAAAGTTTACCCGTGACCAGCTCATGCACAAATGAACCACAACAGCACAAGCAGAGACAATACAATCAAGTAATCTTTTTGTGCTTGAGATATTATTTATTACTTTTATATCCATTGCGCTTAGGGCCGAAAGGAACGTGACTTGAGCCGGCTAAAACATGGTTTACAACAGTTTAACAATTTCTAACTGATTCCATGAAAGATGAAGCCACTCCCAGGGAAAAAGCCAAGTACATCACGTACAAGGTCAACTTGTGTATCAGTTCTTAAAATAGACCTCTACCAAGCAGAATATCGGCGCCGGCAATATATAATATTGAGCCTATTCCGGGATGTATGGGCCTCCTAAACCCATATTCCATTCTCTGTTATAAATAAAATAAAAGAACAACAACTGTATGTTGAGTGATTTCTTAACCCTAACCCGTTGACAAGAAGTTATTTCGGTACTCCTGTTGACAGTTCGAAGATGCGGAAAATAATGTACAAGGAACCAAGCATTTAGCAATAGCAATTCAATCCACCGGTAAATGACGTTTAATTGATCGCTGGAAAACGAAACAAAACTAGAGTGAAAAAAGTTCAAATTTCGAAACCCTGATTTGCTTTAAGATAACAGGCGATATCAAGTATTATAGCACACTTTTATCGCTTGTGATATTTTTACATAACTCTTGTCGAACTTCCTGGGCCGAATATTTTTGTGCGCTTATGCGCGCATGAGAACACTTGATTTTCTTTTGATTCTGCATGACTTGTTACTAGAGGAAAACAAGTAAATAACGAATCTCAAGAAGCCTAACAATTAACCAGTAATAATATTTATACTATACAAGTAATCTTCATTACCTATACTGTTAGGGCGTACTACCGTATTGTTGGTGGATAGTTGACTTTTTAGCGTTCTCAGACATACTTTTGACATGCTCTGAGTCTGTCAGTATTGTTCTCATGAAGCTTCTTTACTCTCTTTTGTTCAAATATCTTTGCTTTACCGTGTTTCTAACTTCAATGTTTCGTGATGGGCTTGAAAATTTGTTTTAAACTTAACTGGCTCATGACTTAGGATTAAGTTTGCAGACTGTCCTTAATGTTTATACCACATCTAATTCATGTGAAATGAATCAGCCTCTTGTTACCTCACAACAAATCAGTATGGGCAACGCAACTTGCATGCTCAACGCGGGTCTCGTGCGAGTCCCGTGCGGGTCCCGAGTGGATCCCGTGTGGTCTTGTTAGTTGCATCATGCTACACATAATAGTTGTCTGAAAAATCATTAACATCTCAACATTTTGATTCCGGGAAGACCAACAAACAAACAAACAAACAAAAAATCGTACGTAAATAAATAAATCTAAATGAAAAAACATAAATATAAACCTTATTCGGACTAATTAAAGAACAAAAAAAAGAAAGATAAAAGCTTCTAATTGTGTAAACTTATAAAATTGTAAAAGTGTTCTGGGAAAGTTAAGAAAGGAAGGCTATCTCTATCATGGAGGAAGACAAGAAACAGTACAGAGGATCTGTGACTGGGAAATCGCGCGAACAACAGCTTCTATCGAACGTTACAGTTTGCTTTACACCTAGTTCATGCTGAATTAGTCTTTGTAACAAGACACTTTTATATGTTTGCAGAGAAACTTCGAAAAAATGAACCCTGTTTATACAGAGGTGTCTAAATTACCTGCTTAAAACTATCCAGTTTTTTTGAGGTAATCACAGCTGTCATAGCCATTACCTGACCAACGACTGCTTCTCTTTACAAAAAATAGAACACCACTTAATAAAATTGTTACGATTTTTACCGAGTCTTTCCTCAAAAAATATATGATTAATACAAAACAGCAATATACAACCTTTCTGTCCACACTTGCTTGGTGACAAAATATAGATCAGCAAAAAGAATGTTACTAACGCAACATGACTTCATCATATCTTTTCGTAACTAACAACAAATATATCTACCAAACATTGTTTGAATTGTCTTCATTGTGGACTTGCTTGAATCAATATCAATAAAAGTAAATCGTCTCCTGAAAATGTGATTTTGCCTATAAAGATAGTTGTCTAACTGTAAATAATAACTATTGATGAACAGCTAGAGCGATTTCCTTTGTTGGTTTAGTTTTCTATTGGTTGACACCGAAGTCAATGGAGTAGAAGTTGGCAAATGATTGCGGCTGCTCAGCGCCAAGATATAAGAGCATCAAAATTTGTCAGGATTCAACGAGGCATATCCCCAGGCCGAGTGTCTGAAGTAAATCGAAAGATACGAAACCATTGACACAAATATGACCATGGACTGCAAATATTGACCAAAAGTCGACTAAAGATGCCATTCTGTATTGCATATAAGGAAAAACATTTCTAGTCCTCACTGATCAAAGATTGTTTTCTCCTGTAAATATCAAAATAGCCAACAATGCAGGTCATGAGAAAACACTGGTTGATCTGTAAGGTTAACTGAATTGGTCTCAGTGACCAACACCAAACAACTATCGAGAGCAAAACAAATGAATGAAAACTATAAAGATTTGAAGATTTGAGTTGAATTTGTTAAAGGTCGTGCGGCAAGGTTACATGAAGCTGACAGACATCGGTGTGAATCAATGTTACAGAATTCGTAGCGGTTTCCATTGGATCATAAATTCCGTTTTGACTTTTCCATAATACGAGTAGCGAAGGCGACAATACTTTCCCGTCAATTGTACCGGACTGGAGAATGCCTCCGAAATATTCAGAAAAATAGAACGACCTCGCAAGTTACACACTGGCACAAATCTTTTATCAAAAACTCCAGGGCTTTTTCCGAAATTATTAAACAGTTAAATGGTTCATATTTGTCACATTCAACCACTCTGATTTTGTTGAACGTTACCCAGCAAATTTCCGAACATCAGTGAATGAAAAAGCGCCCACGATTCCTCAGGCTTGAGAGTGTACTTTATGTAAGTTGTTTGCTAGAAAGCTATTTGAATGACATGTTTTGCCATGGTGAGACATACAGCTGTTCTTGGCCATACTCAATTGACATAAGCATATAAATAAGAACTATGCGTTCGGAATAATCTCTGGAAACTAATTCAATTCAGTAGAACAACTAATGTATAACTACGTCGGATTGCAAGGACCGATTGAAACATGCATCCTTGTAACTAGAGATCGGTTGGTATGCGAGTGCATGTGTCGTTCTGTTCATAGCAGCGGATCTTAGTATAGCTACAAGTCATTAACAAGCCTAAGAATAAGTCGACATTATGCCTTCCATAGTACAATTTAAGCCTCTTCTAAGCAGCCATCCTTTTTAGTTTCTGTATTGTCCTTGAAAAATATAGTCATGTAAACATTAACCAAGCCATTTGAGTCAGCCGGCAAACAGCTTTCTGGTGCCTTCATCAAACAATATGTTACGTCCCTCGAATCACCAGGAAATTAAATTCATTCTCGGGAAGTGATTACAACAGAGTGGAAAATACCCTTATCGCCGTCTATAGCTACCTCTTAAAAGTAATCGAAATTAAGAACTACCAAAAAGTTTCGTATCTTCCGGTAGGGAGAAAAGTATTGTTTAGTTTTTCCGCACTCTCAAAACGAAAAGATTTTATACGGGAAGACATTTAATATCCGGCCGCAAGAAAAGTCCTCCCAAACCAAACAAGTCCCTACACAGCGCCGGCAAATCAACTGAACTTACTGAAGCGACCACTTTAACAGACAACATTACATAAATTCATCACAAGACGCGAGTTAGTTTTACCGTGTGAATTCTTGTCTGTCTGACTCCTTTTCTCGTGGGTTTGCTTTCGAATGGATTCTCCAGGTACGGACAAAACGCGCCGATAGAACAGTAAACACACATCCACGGCGCATCAAACTCTAGGGCCTCGGCGGGAATAGCGGGATGATGACACTCTTGATGATAGCCTGAAAATAAAAACATGGAATTCACTTAAATTGAATTGGAGCTGCAATTAGCAAAGGTGTAATTTGGTTTCAGGCTTCGATCTAATCTTTTGGTGTCAGCAACCGTTTCAGTAGATTCCGGCTAAAAACTCTTGGCAACCTAATTATTTTCGCTACGTTTATATACGCACGCGAAAAAATACGCGAATTGCGAAAAGTCAAGCTTTCCGGCTCCTTAAATTTTTATAGAATGCTGCGGTCAATGGAAAGGTTGAATCGATTAAGACGCAGCTAAAATTCACCGAGATTACCATAGAGTGAACGCACTGCTCAAGCCATCGATCAGTCAGCTTTAAATCGTGACACAAAAAAGCGAACAGAACACGGACACACAAAGTCATCCTTGAATTCTAACATTGTCGATTGAACTAACCAAGAAAAGTTGTCAACATGCGGCTGACTAGGTTAGATGTTAGATGGAACCATTTGTCTCACACAACCACCTGCGCTTAACAGACAGTCACTGTAAACACCTTCTAAGCCCGCCATCTTGACTGAACAAATTTTCAAATATAGGTGCGTTCACGCTATAGTTAAGTCACTCTTTCGCTTCGTTTTGTTTACACGTCGTCAAGAAAATATAGGTTGAAATTATTATGTACTTCGCATTCTAGCTATTCACACCTGGTCTGAACATGAACCGAAAACTGGAGCAAAATTATCTAAAAACGAAGCAGACAAATGCACGTGGGCGAAAAAGTGTAATATTCACAAGGCTGCACGGAGTTTCCAATAAACTACATGTCTCTCGCATAATTTCTAAGCAATAGGTATCGAACCGCGAATCCTAAAATCAGTTTCCGGGTAAAGAAGCGAAGACGACTGTGCAAAACCAATGTCCGCAACCCGAAAGCAAAAGGTGGAATATGTTATCGGTAACTCTTTGTTGCGTAATTAAAAAATATCTACAAGACCAAGATATACCAGAGCGAAACACAAGTATATAACTACTTTCATCTTGTCGGCTTCCTTGTTTCATTTTCACAAAATACTCTCTTACCGCACTCTCATAACACAGGCGATGAAAATCCTTAATTTGCCTTTGGTAACAATATTTCCAGGGAGAAATACGTCTGAAATGCGAACAACACTATAGCACCGGAGAAGCAAGCCTAGAGCAGCTGAAGAAACAGCACACCAACTTTCGGTTGGACATAATTTCGTTCAATTAATGGCCATTTGCAGAACAATGGAGGGGCTAGAAATAAGTAAACATCGGCAATTATTCCAAAAGTGAAGTGTTTGCAAGAGAAACAGATAAAATGAGGGGAAAGAGAGTAGACTTCTTATGAGCTGTCAAGGAAGCGAGGAATTCTCGGTAATAACATAAAAACACAACACACACAACTGAACCAATCGCTTTCACCTGTGTTTGTGTCGCTTTGTCAGGTGCTTGCTGATAGATCAGAGAACAACTAAAACACAGGAAATTGGCTGCAAAACTCGTTTCCGTTGTGTGTCAGCCGTGACTATACGAGTGCAAAATTTAATTCAAGTTTGTGAATCTTCAGTGCGACGGCAAGAAAGGGTCAACACTATTAAATGCTGCTAGCAGCTCACGTTTTAACAACGACTTAAGTGTGAGGACACAAGCTGAAAGTCAAGTCTAAAAAAGATCAAAGTGCTTGTCCATCACAGGCAGATAAAACAAACTTAACTCTCCCTGAACTAACAAGTGAAAAAACCCTCCTACCACGAGAAATTAGCCACCAAAGCGAGAAATCGCTCAGATCTATCGGCCATTTTAGACTTCCGCTCTATTTAGGTCTTTGTCATGATGGATGACGTTTTTAAAGCTTCAAAATGTAATATTAGAAATGACACAAGATAACAAGAGAAATCCTCCAGTGGCGAAAAAACTTTCCAAAAATTCTATTACGGAAATAACTCGGCAAATACCACCATAAACCTTAAATAACGAGTGATACGAACTATCCCAGGCCAAGCGGAGCCAAGAGTCTGGTGAGGATTCACCAAACAAGAAACTTCATCAAACAATGTTAATTCAGGAAAAAGTCCCACTGCGCTTTTGTTCGACAAGATCAGAGCGGCTCTAGGTGAAGAAAAGCAAGTTATAACTAAAACAAAAACAACACAATACACAGTCTGCGACTGAACGGCTGCCATCTGCCTTCGCATCTCGACATCTTCTACGCTTTTGTTTGCTTTCCACAAAGAACGACAAAATTGAAAAACTGTTCTCTCTGATTAGGCATAAACATTACAAGAAAAGAGAGTCTGTTCATATAAACTTCGGCAACCGTTTCACCTGTCTTCAACTGCCACTTATTTCCGACGGAGAGCGAACGCGTTGTCACTTATTTTTGACAGGAATATTAAATATTTCCCCGCTTGGCGACCCATGTCAACTTAAACTTGACTTCGAGCACACAAAATAAATTAAGAATTTTATAACTTTGCCTTTACAACGTTTTCTTGTGAAACCGCACTTTGCTTTCGATGTTAAAACACTACACTTTCATAACGAATTAGACCGAAAATAAAATACAAACACAAATAAAAATGAACGCTAACTATTAAATCCCATCTTTTCAAGATTGGAAACGGAGAAAAAAGGTTTAAATGACAGACTGTGATGACAAATGATAGGAAAATAGCTCACACTCATATTCATTTGGCGAGCCGCCAGATAAACCGGAAAATCTCCAATCTGGACGCTGAAGAATCATCATCCGTTTGGTTTGGAAGACACCACAACCGGCGAGCAGGAAATCCACGAATGCAAAGGCGGAATTGAATAAAAACAAAATTTTCAAAAAAAAATCAACCATTCTTTGTGTTTTTACAACTGAAGTGCGTTTGTTTATTTGGTAGTTTTTATTTTAGCGGGCTGGAGTGACCCGCAAAGAAAAAATCAACAAGGAAGTTAAACGGCAGCATCATATTGAAGCTTTCCTTCCTGAAAGATAACAGGGCCGAAACATATTTATTATCAAGAGGAAGTTTGTACTCGTTAGAAAATATACTTGATATACATGAAAACGCAAAACATCCCCGCATGCTTTCACGGTGTGACGTCACTCCGCGTTACGAAAGTAGCTGGCCGCAACCAATATTGAATCCAAAACTGAGCTGACCACGCGAGTGAGCTGACCACGCGAGTGTCAGAACTGCTTTTAGGCCATGCCCGTCATGTCGTCCGTGCAGAAATGACGTAGGAACAACAATCTAGCCGATATTCTCTACGCGTACTGATGTTAAATTCCAAAAACAAATAGACCAAACGTTTTGGGGTGTGTGCTGTATATATTTCAAGTTTTGCCGCTGGCTGGCGTTTTTCTGTGGAAATAGTTGATCGATAACTACTGAGCTCATGATGGAAAGTGACTGTTAGTGTCCAGTACAGAATATATATACACCAGAGCACTCTAAAGAGCTTGGTGCCGGACCATCGCCAACTACGACGAAATGATCAGGATGTTCCATGGTAAAAACAATGCAAAGTAAAAACAGCATTTAATCAAAGACAACGAAGTAAACGGCTTTGGCTGACATCACAAAATAACAACTTCCACTACAATTGTTTCAACATTACGGAAGCATGCTGACAACAATGCTCCGATAAATGCATTGACGTCACTGATCGCTCTTTCCTCCACAGACAGTGGCAACAGGGCTCTCTCTCCTGTGCCGGCCTTCCTTATCGTTGAGGAGAGAGACTAGATTACGAGCAGTCTCTTTTTTTCTTAGTCCGTCGAACATCGAACAAAACGCGCGAGAATGCACACGCGCGTGACTGAAGGCGCGAGACGGGACAGGCAGGCACGCACTGAAGAGGGAGAACTGAAGAAAAAAAGAGAGACTGCTCGCAGTCTAGCTTCAGTTGCCTCATGAACAAAATATGCGTTGACCCTTCCGCTTGTGTCCTACGTAACTAGCCGTGACCTGGGTCTCTCTCATCAACGATAAGGGAGCAAAGGAGGGAGAGAGAGAGAGAGACCACGGCATGAATTTAAGATAAAGATCGATACCGCACAAACGTCTCCCTCTAGTGAAAAAAATGTTACTTGTGCCGGTGGACTTGATTTGCCGTTTTTGACAACTTGATACATACACAAGCTAATAATACTAATACTAGTACTAATAACAACAACAACAGCAACAATAATAATAATAATAATAATAATAATACTAATAATAATAATAGTAATAGTGATAGTGATTGTGAACTATATTTGTTGGCCTCGTCACTAGCTGTGCATGCGGTGTAATACACATGTTAACTGCAGAATTGTCAACTAATATCGTATTCTCAAAGTAACAGACAAGTAACCGTAAACATGGTAAACAAGCAAACCTGAGTAATATTCATGCTAACCTGAGCGCTACAGGCCCTTCCAAAATTGCGCAGGGAACTGGGGCGAGTTTCAAATTTTAACGGATCGCTCTAAAACTGACACCACTAAATGAACGATCACGTCGAGACTAGCTAATTGACTACGTTTGGTGCTTTTAGGATTAACATAGACCGGCCACGTTATAGACCTTGAAACACGGTTCAAAATCCATACAAAAACAGCGTCACCCAAAACCATATATCTCCTAGAATTTTTTATAAGTTTTGTGACAACTGTAAAATCCCGTCACACACCTAACATTTGAAAGAGGCTGAGATGAAAATCAAGTATGTTTGCTCATGTTTAAGAGCGTCAAAGAAACCCTAAAAATTATTAAGAGTTTCGTTTGTACCATGTTTAAAGGTCTATAACTTGGTCTCTGTTTATCCTAAAAGCATCAAACCTGAGTGATCTTCAGGCTAACTTGAATGATATTCAGTCCGCTAACCTGAGTGATATTCAGTGCAACCAGAGTGATATTCAGTCTAACCTGAGTGATATTCAATCTAACCTGAGTGATATTCAATCTAACCTGAGTGACATTCAGTGCAACCAGAGTGATATTCAATCTAACCTGAGTGATATTCAGTCTAACCAGAGTGATATTCAGTCAAACCTGAGTGATATTCAGTGTACCCTGAGTGATATTCAATCTAACCTGAGTGATATTAAGTCTAACCAGAGTGATATTCAGTCTAACCTGAGTGATATTCAGTGTACCCTGAGTGATATTCAATCTAACCTGAGTGATATTCAGTCTAACCCGAATGATATTTTCGCGCAAACGATCGTTTTTTTCTATACCCGTACAGAACATACCATTATTATATAAACACCAGTGTTTTATCAGGATTTCTGCCACTGAGAAAATCCACATATTTTCACATGTAAAAATACGATATTTTTACGTGTAAAAATATCAAGTTGTTGTCACAAGTCTTAAGATTGCCATTGCTATAGCTACATAATCGTTTAAAGGTCATGTTGTAAGATCGAAACATCATCGGTATTTCCTCGGAAATCTTCGGCTACCTTCGGCAATCTTCGGCAATCTTCGGAAAATATTCGGAAAAAGTTCGGAGACGTTCACCAAGCCTTCGGAACAATTTTGGAAAATCTTCGGAAATCTTCGGAAAGTGGTCGGAAATCTTCAGAAAGTCGTCAAAAACATCGTTATTAGTATGTTTATATAATAAACAGAATAATACATGGA
>Ga0126343_10000133_pt1 | contig 22462 bp, 12 predicted proteins | sample Cyp2metagenome_FD_92531 | JGI IMG/M metagenome (GOLD analysis project Ga0126343, IMG submission 92531) | Coral microbial communities from Lord Howe Island, Old Settlement Bay, Australia - Cyphastrea 2 metagenome | ecosystem: Host-associated > Invertebrates > Cnidaria > Coral ...
TGGTTGGGGTGGAAGCATGATCTGCCCGCCCGAGATGAGGCTGGTGGGAGCGCCGTTGCCTCCCCCCCCCCCCCCCCCCCCATCACCGGCGTAAATTCGATTTTTCCGTGTCTTCGTGCCTCATGGCTTCAGGAGCGTAATTCGGGGCTAGCTGTTTCATGCTTAAAACTAGTCCATAAAAACTTTCTTTACGGTATGTCTGACTCCAAAAACATTTTTAAGGCTTCATAATTCATCCAAAAGAGTCTGCAAAAGTGAAGATGGTTGGGGCACCACTCGAATTTGCAAACTGGTAACTCAAGGATTTCTCGAACAAATGAATTACAAAATAATAATTTTCTAAAAATACTTTGAAAAGAAAACTGAGCACAAAGTACGATTGACATGCATAAAGAGCGTAGAATAGCTTCTTAAATTGACACATCAGCGAACGATTTGTTATTTTGTTTTATTAATAGTCTGTTGCCTTTATTTCTACCCAAACATAATACAATACTAATAAACAAAATAAATTATTATAACAAAAATAAAGAGGAGTACTAGCTGCCCCAAATAACCATAAGGGCTACGATTTTCTTTAAAAACAACAACAACAAAAACTGAGCAATTTATATTACTCATTCTTTTCTATTTGACACTGACATGCTATATTTTTCATATTATATTGAAAAAATATATTTTTAATTTTTTTAAAGTTAATTTTGCTTGTTTCACTTAATTAAATAGCACTATAGCTTCCACCTATCTAAATAAATATCTTCTATAAAAGCTAATTTTAATCTCTTCTCGTCTTTTTCAAACTCCGCAAGCACTTCTATCGTCTTTCACTCGCAAAAATCATTTTCAAGTTTCGTTCACGCAACTAAAAATCATCATGCTTTGGCTCGTTGTAAAGTACAGAACAGTTTCTGAATGCTTCAGTGTAGCTTTGCTACTGAAAATGCAGCCAACAATATAATTATGTCTTTGCTGGTACCAAATTCCAATTCATATAGTGAGTGTTTCAGCGAATAAAAAGCTCCATTTTACATGCACGTTTTAAGAAAGCGGAGAAATGTCTGTAGACTAAATTAAACATTCGTCTGTTTTCACAAAGTCTTAATCCTATCTATTTTTCACATGCACCCTGTTTTCTTCACTTTTTGTAGCTCTATACGTAATCTCTACATTGAAGTGAAGATACGTGCATCAGTGTAAACTGAGTGACCGTTATTTGGGCAGAGTTTACGGCATGACTACATCGCGTCTTACTCTGCCTCGTAGATTGTTTCAAATCTACCAATTTAAATTAGAAAAAAACTGAGATGGTAACCCATCGCAAAGGAAGAACAGCCTTAAGATTAAGACGATCACAAACAACAAACTTGGATTAATCATGGTCGATTTTTCAACATGAGCCATCCATGGAGGAAGTTTGTTATCATAATTAAAATCCCGTTTTCATGATCATTCTTCAGGTATAATCTAGATACCCATTTTGTTCTTAATTACAGCACGTCAGCTGCCGCCTTGTTCAGCGTAACAGATTTTACATCTACATGTGGGTTAACAGTCGAATTTCAAGACAAAAGCTAACTCGTCACACCTGACCTCCATCTGTCATTCACACCCGTGGGGCACTTCTATCGTTTGTCGTGGTTGGTTTAAGTCTAGCGCCTTTTTGAATCTGACTCAATAGTGCTCCTCTACCAGCACTGTTGGGCGGTTTCGGTGGCGGAGGTTTGGATACCGATGCACGTTTTGTCCGTGGAGGTGGCGGGGCTTCCTTGGGGAGAGGGGGTGGGTGTTTGGGAGGAGGTGATGCCACGGGGTGAAACTGAACTGCCGGAAGAACAGTTTTGTCCACTGACAATCGTTTCCCTTTTGATCTAAAGGCAAATATAGGGAAAAAGCAAAATTTTAACCACCCTGTACAGCATTAACAAATCTGCCTAGTAGTGTTTCAGTCTGCGTAATAACTCACCCTGGTTTCAATTTTACGATTTTCAAAGTGACAAATACCTTTTTACAAAAATGCCTGAAAGTGGTTCTAATGAAAGGGTTACACGTTTGCAAATAACGTACAGTTTTCATTACTTAAAAAAATAGACGTCATTAATTATGCAATTTTTACGCTAGTGTACGAATACAGTAATGTACACAAATCTGATTGTCCTGCTGAATTTGTGTCAACCCTTGCTGCCTTCACATACATGTAACCAACTACACTGAGAACTTACTTCGATTGACCTCTCTCTCTTGTCGGTACTGCACCATCATCAGACACTGACTTCTTAGTGGACATTTTCCGATTCCTTTTGATTGCAAAGTTTAAGCGAAATTACGTTTGGAATAGAAAAAAAGCAGAAAGATAATGTTACTGACGACGCAAATGTTTCAATTAGATGGTTGCCCATTAGCACGAGAGCTCCCTTGTTTACGGTGAATTATGTGTAATTAGGACACGAATGGAGATTAGCATTATAAATTGATGTTTCGTTACGTCAACAACACCATTAGTATTGAAGACTACTGCCTCAATACATGTGCATTGTTCACTTACCTCTGTCCTTCTTCGCCATCTTTCCGACATAGTTTGAGGAGCTGTTTTACACTTGAACTAAAACGGACCTGAAATAATAAACAAGAGGAAATGCTCAATGGCGTTGTCAAGAGAAAAAAGAGCAAACGATTTTGCACTCACGGGACCAGGGTTAAATTTCTTTAATCCACGGACGTCACCGCCTTTGAAGAATGGATGAGCAACAAGCTGAAATCAAGAGAAATTAGAAAAGTTTTTGTTCCTTGTAATACGAAATCCTCTAACTTTCAATAGCGTGTTTGCACAACATCTAACAACACCCAAGTACGTCCTTCTTAATACCATTCAACTGCATGTCGTTACTAAGGTTTCATCCCGACAACGTAACTTGAAGGTTAGCATCGCGCATGGACGTTTACCTTCATTTAGACTTTTAAAGGCAATTAATTATGAAAAATCAGTGAAATCATAGCCATCTCTCAGTGGAACGAAGAGCAAGGTAATGCAATATCGTGGACAGTAAGATGGATGTTCTCCTGGCTCGTTTCACTAGCATCATTTATAATGCAAGGTACGTTTTTGTACCTTGTTTGTGATTAAATAGGGTACAGGTTATAAATTATAAAAACTAACTAGAGAGAACGCAAGACAATGAGTGCCAACTCACCTCATCTAACGTTGGATACGTTTCACTTTCATTGAAGAAGATAAAACTTACAACCTGTAAAAACGTTACAATAGCAATGTCAATATGTTATTAACAGTACTTCGATTCATTCATCCATCCATCTTCATTAAATAAACTCCCTCCGGCAAAAGCAAAAACCTCTCAAAACTACACATGGAGAATGCCATGCGCTATTACTACACTGATCTTTGCTTAGTAACGTCGATTTTCACATCTTAGGTTATGAACTGAGACCGCGATGTTATGGTCTCCATCTGCAATACACTGCTGTGTATGTACTTTGTTAACTGTTTCGTCATTTGCTACGAATTATCAGTGAAATCCAGAGAACACGTAAGTGATTGTCTCACTATACTGTACTACGTTGTAGTGCTGCAGTTTGGGGCTAAAAATAAGGTGATATAATAATGGATTTATTCCATGATTTAATATTTAACTAATTTCTTGCATGAGAAATCCATCCATCGACAAAATATGTAACTATGACAAAACGCAAGGTAGAGATATCCGTACTAGTTATGCAACGCTTTCTCGTGCTATACCATGAAATATCCCACTTGTCACTTGTAATTTCTGGTATCCACATGCACTCGCCTTTAACTACTTTATACCAGGCCATAGAAAATAAAGCGGTCAACACGATCAGTGCTACACGAGCAGCACACGCTACGAGAAGGCTGGGTGTATCACCGTCAAGTATGCAACGCCTTTCTGTGTTGATTGGCGGTATTTTCCATGGCGGCATGGTGTAAATTAGATTCTCTGCAAACCTCTACGACTGGTGCATTTCTGAGTTTTGTTAGCTGTTCTCTCTTTGGTTCAGACGTGGTACACTCCCAGCCTGCTAACATCTCATATAAAAGGTGACCTGGACAATAACGGTAATGATAAACTGAAATTGAGTTTGTTTCTGATAAAGACATTCTTTTTCTTAGCTGCTCAATGATATGGGTGACTGTTCAATGTAACTACATAAACACAATGTCCCGGCCAGGGCCAGAACCCGGACCGCTCAATCCGGAGACGAACGCACTAATACATATAACCATGAGGGCACCGTACCTCTCACTTCTACATGTATCAAGATTATTTTTATATTGCTGCGGACTAGCTAATGAAGACAACTTTGTGCTAACTTCTATTAATAAATGTCTTTGTTGATAGAGGGGCGGGTTTTTTACGCTAACAGGCTATCGGGTGGTAAATGTATACTTTGCCTGCTGTGAGCCTTCCCTGCTCCAAACTGATATTTTCAGAGGAATACGGAGACAAACTCGCCCAGGAAGCCTTTTCTGATCATAACACTCTTAAAAACACATACTTATAAATGCAGACTACGTAAGTTACAAACTTCAGTTTGTTTTTCAGTAGACTGAAATTGGTTTTTATACAAATAATTTACACCATTTGATCTTTACATCACTTTCAGTGCACAGAAAAGGAACTGAAGTTTGTAACTTACACGTACGTGTACATAAAAGTTTTATGCAGTGCAATCTTACCAAACTGAATAACTTCGATATCATCTTGTTTTTCTTTTATAAGCTTCTTTACTGTAGGATAGAGTCTTGATTTCCAACCAAACAGAGAGTTTTCAAAGCCAGACAGCCTAGTACAAAGAACAATAATTAACACTACACCTGCAGCAATTAAGCAAAGTTTATAATAAAAATATATGCGCATGTAAATGTACTCATACTTCACACTGTGGGATGTAGCCTCCTTTAAGGTAACAAAATGAATATGTGTACATGCAGTTGTACTTCCTTTTAAACTGTTTAGGTTTCCTTAATAATAAAAGCTCATTGTTTCCATACATTTACTTCTAAATTGATGTTTTCTTTTGACAGAGGCTTCTCCTCTTGTTGAGACAACAAGATTTTGCTTTTAATAAATTAAATACATATCTAAAAATGGCTATATTTAAGGAAATTGAAACTTCAACAACAAAATGTTGTGACTTACATGGCAGTTCCATTAATTATAAAAATATTTCCAGAATGTAAGTGACCACAAGCTGGAAGGCCCTTTTCCCTCAGATAGAGCAATGCCTGCCAGTAGGTAATCATAAATTGACAGTTATTTAGAAGTTTGCTTTAGGTCTGCAAGAGCATTCCACAACAGCAGCTATAACATATTTTTGTCACTCTTTCGCAGTTTTCCTTCCGTTCGCGAGCATTTGGAAAAGAAAAGGAAACGGCTGCTATGAAGGCTAGCTATACCATTGTGAACATTGTGAACAATTAACTGCCAAACTAGCATGCAATACACCATTTTTGTAATTGTGATGCTAAGCTCCAGCCCCTTGTGGGGGTAAACTTTGATATATTTGATGAAGTATTGAGGCCATTTCTGGCCCAGTGATCACTTCTCAAGGGAATGGAACTAAAAGTGTAGGAAATTTTTGCATTGAGCAAAATGGCCTATTGTGCAAACGAATTGATGAAAGATTGCACACATGACATTACTCACTAAAAATTGAAAAACTTATTAATTAAAAGAAATTGATTTAGTTTTTTACACCTAGGTCAGGTCATGTAACAGATCAATAAAATCACCCCTCCATGAACACCATTGTTTAATTGAAGAAATAACATCTACCTCTAAAATTTGTCGTCCATAGTTTCGAATTTGTGTAAGTGACAAAGCTTTTCCTTTCACTTGATACTTGTCTTCCCATGATGACTGTGGACGAGACTGAAAGTGGAAAAAAGCATTATACAGAGCTGAAAATACATGAGAAAAGCACAGTCATCAGGCCAGTAAATATTGGTTTAGGGCATAAGTTTGGTGGCTAAAAAAGAAACCTTTGTCTTAAGGTGATTCCTTGGTACAGGTATTGCATTGCGCATCCCGACTGCGCACGATTTTCGCACCATTAGCGCGCACACATTTAAAGAATAAAAAAATGCAGGGTATTTGAAGACACCTTTTCTGGGACGTAGATGAGTAACCAATCAAAGAAAGTGAAACTCTGCGTGATGTATCATGCTGCATAGAAAAATAATCGAGCTTATTTGTTGCCCATGGAGATTACTAAACGCCAAAAAAAGTCGCCTTAATATCCGTATTTGTCAGCATTGCGGCCTGAAAACAAACACGGTGACCCCCTCTTTTTATTACGTTTTTAATATCTCCTTGTCCTGTAACAACAGCATACAAAGTTTCATCGGAAATCTATGGTGGGTTCTTTTACTAGGGATTCACCTTGATATTTGCACTTTCATGGTTCATGTACTGGTATTAAAATAATGTAACAGCATGGTCAGTGTGCACTGATTTTAAAAGAGAGTTCATAATTGCTTGAAGAAGAGCAAGACAGAGTGAGTAAAATAAATGGGAAGCTACAGTATAATGTTATGACCATATTATTGCCAAATTACAATTGTTTACTGTTCTGGTAAATACTGCACAGTCATGCATATTACAGTGAAGGTCAAGTTGGTTTTCCCTATACCATAAAATTAAGACACTTTAAAACACTGAGTTAAACTGGCAAGACCTCAAGAAGAGGTAAACTTTCTATTAGTCAAAAAACATACAAATATCAAAATAACCATTATAATACTTTAAAATTAATTGTTTATTGAATACATTAATAATAGATCTATCATTTAATGAAACTGCAATATTATTGTGTTGTCATACCCCATAAATGACATCTTTTAGTGATCCTGCAGATCTGAATGGATGGATGAACATTACCAGGTTGTGTTCAAACACAAAGTCTACATCCATCACAGGAAGCAAGTATGGATACTGGCAAGGGAAAAACAATTAATTCATGTCGAAGTGCATTTAAACATACTGATTTTCAGAAACATTTCTACATCATGTATGTGGTATTGCTTTTTACTAGCAACAAGAATTGCAATAACTTATGAACTTTACATATATGTTACTGGAAAAACTATATAAAAAGTATATATACAAATTTAATAAACTTTGGGGTTCTTGACATGTAGTTTTCCTCCATTGGTACATATTGCACATGTATACAAACCTGCAAGAGTGAGAACAGCTCTTTTAAGGTGTTTTTTGTTGCTTTGTTAAAGGTAAGTGTACATTGCAAACTCCATGGTACCATTGTAAGAACAGCATCTATTTCTTGCTTACTGTCACGTACAAGGAACCATTGCTTATTCATCCGGCTTCCTGCAAAGTATTAGTAAAGGTCTCTCTCAGGAATTATTAATATTAAGCTACATCAAGCAAAGAAAAGCTTTCAGCCGTGCTGTGCCTAGCTCTAGCACGTCGAAGCATGTGAATCCTAGAGTACTGGTACATGAATTGATTGTATTCTAAAGCATGGGAAAGCCCCAAAAATGAAATTCCTCCACTGAAGAACTTGGGAAAGTCTCCAGTTTCATTACACAATCAAAGTGTAAAAAAAAAAAATTAATATGCATTTAGGCTACAATTGTAATTCTGGGAGGATACATAAAAAATTGGGTTATTGAACAAGTGTGAGGTCAAGATGGCTGGATATTAGCCACGTTCTTTTTTTAGCATCAGTCTTTTTATATGGACCTCGACTGCGTCTTGGTCCATAAACGTGCCAAAAAGAAATGAGGACAATATCCAGCCATCTTGACCGGACAAGCTTGGTCAATAAAGGAATTATAATATGGCTTTCGAGGAAATTTTTCTTGCAGGACACGGCAGGTAGTCCCGAGTGGTCAAGATAGCTCCATCTTGCCTGCTCGGGTAGCCAATCACAGTGCAGGATTTGATTCATCTTGCCCGCTCGTGGAGCTGGCCACATAATAAAAACTAATACAGACCACATGACACACCTATTTTGGAGGCGGGAGAGCGAAAGAGTTAAATATTAACCCACCTGGTACTCTATTTGAGAAAGCACAATTTTCGTAATCACAAACAATTTTGTACCTGTTCCCATTTCCCTAATTCATTGCTAAACAAATTATTGTTTTCAAAGTTATACAGTTTAAAATCCTACCTATATCAGGTAAATGGTCAATAAAACTGTACTTTTTTGAGTCTTTCAGATAGTAATAACAATTCAGCAACACTGCATCTGAAATTAACAGTACAAGACTTTATCATTCACTGCTTTGACATTAAAACAGTACATGTATGTACATACATGTATGTATTTGTTTGATTTCCATAACAGGGTCTGAATAAACTGCATGCTTCTATAATGCCCACCCTTTTCTTAAAGTTTTCCAGCTCTTGAGGTTTCTTGAATTATAAATATAATTATTATCATTGTCACCCTTTATTTCCTCCAGTATTGATATATTAGGATATCCACTTCTGGACCTCTCTTCTCTTGAATCCTCATAGTCAGAGTGTCTATAGTCCCCTTTTAATAATTACCCGATCCTCCACCCTTTCCCCTTCTCATGATCAGTTCCCACAACATCCAGCTGCACATTATCCCACTAAACCCTTTATCTCTGTAAGTAATTGTACACTGGATGCAAATAAATTGTACTGTTTTTCCTTTATATCCAGGCTGTTAATTATATTTTGAAACAGTCTAGTATCTTGTCTTTTATCTCTTCAGGTTTTATGTCAACTGCAGCCAATACAAGTACATTGTTGTACCTACCAAAGGAATCCAAACCTTGGGGAAGGGTGGTTCTCCATGTTAGTTAGTTTTAGAGTCTGCAGGTTTAAACTGTTTTAATTACTCCACAGTCTCTCTTTCCCCTTTGTTTGGCAATAAAAAACCCTAGGTCCCAGTGAAATTATCTGATTTTCACTTTCACAAATGTGTTTCCTTTGTAGGTTAAAACACTATTAACAATGTTTTTCAACAATGTCAGATAGAACTCTTACTAAATCAAATAACAGTTTTGTAGTGTTGTAGCATACCCCTTTCTGCCATCTTTTGCATTCGTTTCTCGTCATCCCATTTCTGTATTAATGATCTTTCTTCATCAAGGATAATCTGGTCATACCGTCGCTGTCCCCTAAACAGATAATGATCATACACTTTGTTAATTACTGGCATGTGACTGATGCCCAGCAATTCTCTCTAATGCAGCATTCCTGTAATAGTTTATGGTTTTACCATAGTACTACAATATCGCTAAGTACTCACAACAAAGAATTAGTGAAGTTTGGAGTGGATTTTGCCAGAACCAAGTTGTACTTTGAGAGAATTGTCAGGCTCAATACTTGAATTGATACTAAACACTAGTCGATTCTTGTGAGTATCGAGTATATTGAGTATAAATTGCCAACTTACATTTACCTGGTTCTGTAAAAGACTGAATACCTGTGGTTAATAGTAGTACTTTTATCTCTAAAATGAACTTCTAAACAAAATGTACAGGTGCACGCACATATACTGTACAATACACTGTATACTGCATCTTTATAAAATAACGATCACTTTGGACTTCTCATGTGGAATACAACTACAGTGTACAAGTACATGTGCAACGGCAACCACAGCTGTATGGTTTCATTATCACATGTTGCATGAAGGAATTTGGTATGATAAATTTTAAAGTTTACATTTTCATTCCTTGATGTGATTTTCATAGTAAAAAATTTGATAATAAAAAATGAACTAATAAAAAATAAGAGCATATGGATTATGGCATACATGTAGAAAGACTACTTTCTTTGATTGGTACATGTAAACTGAGTCATGAAAGCATTGAACCATTGAATCATTTATTATTATTTTTTGAACTATGCCTGTAATTTTGTTTCTATAGAATTTGTATTTGTCAACAACCCCTTCTGCAAAATATAGAGTGTTTTAAATCTTAATGGATTTGAGCAACCCTTTGGTAATCCAGGGTTTCAAGGATTGCTTGAATTTACACTTTGATAGAGGTTTAAGTGGAGCAGTTTAAAGTTTGTGAATGAAAAATCATCTAAACATGTACACATTCCAGTGGCTTTGAGCCACAATAAGAGCGCCACATATTTGCCAGTTGAAAGACTGTTGTGCGCTTCCCTCATAATTTAAACATAATTTGATTTGACTTACCTATGTCTACAAATCAGCCATATTATCACAAGAAAAATTAATGCAACCCCAACAGCAATCAAGACAGGAACCTAAAAAATGTGTAAACCACAGTATTATTTAAATAATTATAGTGTATCTTAATAAAATCAACAGAAAATATTTTTGATAATTTACTGGAGTTTGGTATTCATTTAAAACCGATACGGTGTTATGTATTCATTCTTGTTGTTCAAAAGGCACGGTCAGACCTTGCAGTTGTGCATAGTGCACTGGAATCTGGATAGAGCAGTGGCAAGTCTCAGTGACACATTCTTATGTCGGCAAAAGAACAATATGTAATGCAGATTCTGAGCCATTTTTTTCTGGGGTCAAGTTTAAGAAAAAACATCTTAAAATAAGGCGGAAGTTGAATTAAACTTTAAAGTTGTTATCATTTTTTCGCGAAACAGTTTGTGTTATGGAGAAAAGAGTGTACTGTTTCAAATTTTGAAGACATTCTTTTAGAAATAAGCTATTAAGTGAAGCAACAAGCACGCCAAATTTTTAATGTCCGTTTAAACGTACATGTGAGCTTAATATACTTACCCATATATGATCGCCCATGTACCCCACAAAACCCATGGTGTATGAAGTTTGGCACGCCAGATGATAGTTTCCAGCACACTGTTAGATCATGATGATGATAATACCTAGCTAGCCCATTTCCACATGTACTGCAGCGCAAATTAATGGCGATCTCAATGTTATTTCTCTGCAATGAACGGGCAATGAACGATGTACAAAATCAACCAGGCATCTCAGAGTCATGAGGATGTCACGTGTTTAGTTGCAAGAGGAAGCACTATTTGTACTTACACCACATGCCGACGCTGGTAAATCGTGGGCACCTGGCATGAAGAGTCGTCGTTCTGGAGTCGTTCTGTATAATGCACGTGCAGGACAATTTAATTTTTATGATTGGTTCGGGAAAGGATTTCCTGTGATATTTTGGGTCGATTTTGAAAGGAGGGTTCGTTCTTTTTTTGGTTTGAAAAGATGGAAGGTCTTTCAGAATCTTTCGCCGCTCAATTTACGGTTTCTTCGGAACCAAACGACACTGCAGCTCCACATCCGAGGTACAAATATATGAGGGTCCACAATAGCGTTCTCAGATCCCGCTTTCCCGCCCGTATTTTTTCCTCACTTGTAAACAAATTCTTAACTGTGCTTCATTGGTATATTCTTTGTGTGTTCAGCTTGTTACCTGGTTTTGCAGTCTTTTCTATGGTGAATCAAAGTAGCTGGTTATGAATTCAAAACTTGAGACCTGTAATCTTTGGGGCTTCTTCCATGCCCCACTAGTCTACCCCCGCCGGAATCTATCACTGACATTCAATTACATGTATGAATTATACAGAAAGGAAAGAGGGAAGAGGGTTTGGATGAAAGTTGGCTTTTTCTTGAGGGGGCAAAGAAAATTTGGCCAAACAAAATTTCCTGAGAGGGAGATCATGTTAGCACTTTGATCTTTTTTTCATAGGGAGTAAATATGAATTAAATGTACCTTCTACATATAGGAGAAATGTCAGTGGATGTAAAATGGAATGGCCCAGTTTGGTTGATCAAATTGAAAGTATGTAGATGATTAGCCAAAAGTGTCTGAAAATGCTGCAGTGCATTAGCTGGCGTGGTCCTCAAGGTTGTCTGATCTTCTGGCCTTCTGTTGCCATGGACTTCTGATCCAAACTAACCATTGTTTATTATTGGAGAAAAATATTTTTTAAAATATGATTATTAACTGGATAATTTAAGTGCTGTTAAGATGTATTATTGCCTTGACTGTAAGATTTTGACTAACTGAAGTGGCTGCAGAAATCATAAAAATTAATGTACATATAAATAATAATTATCACCACTGATGTTTATCACCCATCAACAGGATGGCACAGTATAAAACAAAACCCAGCAATACTCCAGATCAGTTTCTACGGAGACAAAGGATGTTGGAGGAGCAGAAAAAGTATGGCAATTATGCAGTAGTGGCTTTTGCTTATCTCTGTTTGTCACTACATCTTCTTCGGTCCATGTATGGGTTTCCTTCAATGTATGTGATTGATCTGTCAACTAATAACTTACAAGTATGATCAACCAAGTGCATCCCAGTTCATTACAGTCATGTACATTGTACATTCCATTGTTTTAGTCTGTTTTATTCGCCATTTTCTATTTTGTACATTTTCACGGACGTTGACCTGGTCGGAAATTTGAACAATGATGTGCCAGACAAGAGGTACTTGTTATTATGTGTATACACTGTACACGGTGTATGTGTACACTAATTATGGTTTGTACATGAACAATAATATATTTATTATTCGTTGATAAATAAATACAGCCAAATTATGTCTCCGTATGTGTCTTCAGACGTAGACGAGACTTTGTGAACTATGCAAGAAAACTGGTTGAGGGATCCTTAGAAGTGGATGACATTGAGACAGAGGTATTTTTTTTATCTGAGTCAGGTTTTAAAATTAAATTTTTTTTAATTACATGCAGTACCTTTTGCTTGCTTGCATGTTAGGAGATGGAATTTGTAGAGGAACATGATAAAGATTACGGGAGAGGTTACAAGAAGAAGTTCAACCCTTATGCATATCAGGTTTGAAAACAGATACTTAAATATTAGGTAACTATACAATGTACATGTATATATTACATTGTGTACATGCAAGTCAGTGTTTTGGTTGGTGATTGTTTCATAATTTCGCCAATTTGATGGTTTGCTTGTCATCAACCTCTCCATTATTCGATTAACATGTAATTTTTATTGATCTTCTTTCACACTAGCATTTGTGTTTTGGGCACTGGAATACAATATGTAAATTAATAATGTAGAAGTATTTATGAATGGTGTTTGTTTGTCTGTTTTGTTGTCAGCTTATGTTATCAGAGTGGCTTGTAGATGTTCCTGATGATTTAGTTCAAGAGTGGTTCATGGTTGTTTGTCCAATGGGCAAGAGAAATCTTGTTATTGCTGCAAATGTAAGTCTTGTTGTCTTAATCATAATTCAGTACTGGAAGCCCTAAATATTATATACCAATTGCTGTATCATAGCAGTACACACTCAAAAAATGTGGAAACAATAATCCTTACCACATACTTACCATGAGAAGAGCAAGAGGTGGGCTGGGAGAAAAACTGAACAAGAGCAGCGTGGCAGTGAGAAAAATGCAGAATGGATTAAAATTCAAAGCAGAGCTGTAAACTACATACCCCTGCACAAACCCTGGTCACCCAGTTTCTGGATGGCAAAATAAGGGGAAGCTCTACTTTCTTTGTTTTCTTAATATACCTTTAGGGGTTTACTGCTGCTTATACTAAGAGCGGCTATAGAGTGAACAAGTTTTCCTCGTTACTCCCAGGTGGAAGCCCAAAGACTCTTAAACCAGGAGGTATGTGTAATCAGTAGTCTGTATCATTGTGTTTATTACTTAATGACACCTGAAACATAGTTGAAACAGACATTCATTGGCCATACAGTAATAGAGATTTAATGCCATATAAAAAGGTTACTTGATTCTCATGGTTTTGGCATAAATTAAATGCAAATTGTAGCAAGTACTCATTAGTAATATTTTGCTTTTACTGCTTTTACTGTTTTGTGTAGATCACACCATTCTGGATTGTATCTTCAATGAAGTAACAAATACTTTTTATGTGTTAGATGTCATGTCTTGGAGAGGTCACCCAGTGTATGACAGTGAGGTGAATTTTATAATAAGTAGATATCAGATATAAGTGCGTTGTGCGAAGGCATGTCCTATTCTCAACTGCCTGATGTACATGTACCTAGCTATTTTCTTAGTGTTAACGTTTCTGGTTTTTTTTTAATATTGGGTGATTTGACTACAGTGTAGCATTTGTCACATGAATTCACTATACCTCATGTTTTTTATTGTTCAGACAGATTTTAGGTTTTACTGGCTACAGACAAAGCTTCAAGAAGAACCATTAGTAGCACAAGTGTCCACTCAAAACCCAGTAAGCGAACTGCTCATTTGTTTTGCATATGCATGGTTCATCTAATGCCCTCCTCCTGTACACTGTCTGATTTGATCTTATACAGTGTCCTTTGATCATTTGTCAGTACAGGTTTGTCAGTCTGCCTTATAGTCCCTGTGATGGCACTTCCATTCACAAAGCCTTGTCCAGTGCTTCTTCAGCATCTGAGGTACAAGTACATGTTAATTGTAACTAATACAGCTGATCAAAGGGATTTTTTTCAACATGAATTTTTTTCCTCATATCACAGCAACTCTACTAGGGGCACTGTGGGTTGCAAAAAGACATGAAAGCATCAGGGAAAGTAATTTGTTGAGATCATGATCGAAAGAAGCGTTCAGCTAAGGATAATCAGTACATGTATCTGGTCAGGGAAGTTCTTAACTCCTTGGTGAAGTCAAGGAATAGTGAGGAAATTTTAGTAATAATTTACACTGTAGGTTTTGATAATCAGCGTTGTTGATAACAACAATACTACAGTGGTAAAGACACTGATTTATGTTCTGAAAAAGGGAGTAATTAAAAGCTTTAAGTTTTTAGTTCAAGCGGTATGAACTTGTGTTGGTAATATATCAAACACGAGTAGTTAAAATACGACGAACATCATTGAAGGCGTTTTGTGATGAAACACCTGTCACGAAACAGAATTTCAGATATATTCACAAACGAATTGCAAGGAGACAAGGGAAAATCGTAGAAATCTTAATGCTAGTTTAGGACAGATTTCCACGGTCAGATCATTATGCGACCGCAGTTATACCTCTACGGACCTCTTCACTTGGACTTCCACGTTCTCTGTTCTCCTTGAAATGGTTTTCTTTGCCCAACCTTTTTTTTTATTCGCACACTGAAGCTCCAATACTTCATACAGCTCGTGCAACTTTATTTTAGGTCGATGGCCTGCTGTTCTTCCACAAAAGAACGCATTACACGTGTGGCCGAACGCCGCTGGTCGGTTGGCTAAAACCGCACATGCTTCCGGAAATTCTAGGCGTCTCCGTACCTGAGGCCTACTTGGAAGAAGCTCCGCCAGTTAATAAACTTACACTTCTCAAGTCAAACAAAGATTTGCGAAAGGGTGACGAAGAGAAAAGGAATGCTACAGAGAAATGTATCTTGGAGGAGGAAATGGACACTCAATCTACTCAGAAAACAAAGCGAAGGCAGAGGAGAAAAAATGGTAAGGGAAATGCAGCGAGAATGGAGGTGGAGGAAGATTCAACAGGCAAGAAAGGGTTTGACGATGAAGCAGTGGATTGCAGTGTAAAAATGGAAGTTTCACAAAAAATCACTCGGTCGCGAGGCAGAAGAAAAAAAGAAGACAATCATATGGACACTAGTCAAACAGGTGACACTTGATGCTGCGAAGAGAGTTAAGATGGGGAAATGGTCATATTTTTAGAAATACATGTATAACCTATTTATTAATTTTTGACCGTGAGTCAGCTGCATTGTTCATGCCTTGCAAATGATGCAGATTTGGAAAACAAAACCTCTTCCAGGTAAATTTCACTGGCCTGTTCGGAAGAGAACGAACATCTTTCACGATGACACGTACACTGTAAATTTAAGGATTGATCAAACTGTAATAGCTTGATTCACCAGACGTATTATAGGCGTAAGCGATATTATGACTCGTCCGTCACAGCTGAATTTTGCGTTTCAGGTTTTTGTTGCGCGGTTCAAATCAACCGAGCTTGTTTTCTGAAGTAGCCCGAATTTTACTCGTTATCTGATGAAAAGAAGAAAATTAAATATGTTACCTTTCCCAACATTATATTCAAACTGACTTTCACAGTTTCTAACTTGTTCAAAAACATCGGCATGGAAACAGCCGGATACCTTTGCTTTTTTCCACACTGACGTTTCGACTTTCTGAGCGGCGGTCCTCTTCGGAGCCAGGTAAAAACTGTTTGTCGGTCGAGGGTTTCATAATTCTATTCCTCTGAAACTGATTGGTCAGTTTAGCCATGATGGTAACTACCAAGAACTTACAGCTCCTGAAAACAACTGTCGGCTAACAGTTGGTGTGTCATTAAGATGTCTGTAATACGCCAGATTGGAAACTCGCCGAGTTTCCCCCTCAAAATTATGTCAGGGTTCGGCTTGTATTCAGTGTAGGTTTTTGCTTTAACTTTCGGGTTTAAATGGCTTAAAAACGTTCTTGTCCATTAGTAACACTACTACAAATTTGATATTATCTTAAGTATGTAAAGAATAATTCTCGATCAATAATTTTTACTGATGCTGACCATGCATCGATAAGTAAGTGAAGAGATGTATCACTATTTGTTTTCAGAGGTTTGAAACCGTGTCATTTATTGGTTTATTGTTGTCTACTTTTCAGGAAACTTCCCTCTTTTTTCAAAAATGTCGGTAACCAGTCGGTAGCTTGTTGACTTGGCAACCTGTTGGTAACCTGTCGACCAACAGTCGATTCAAATTCGGTTAACTTCGGGAGCTCTTTTCACAAAAACCCAACATTGGCTGAAACTCCTCACAGGGCTATATAACAAAACAAACTGTAGACAACTTAGAGACGCCCTGTTCTTTAGATGGTGAAACGGAAGCAGTCATCAGCTCATTTTCGTCCCTGTTTTCATTTGCTTCTAAAGCAACTTCCAGGGGACTCAAACTTTTCACACACTCCGCTGCCCGTTCCATTTCCCTTTCAGCGTCCTCCTCTCTTCCCAGGCCCCTGAGAACGCTCGCTGTAGCTTGATGTGTGATTATCAACTCCTCCTTCGTGTCTAAAACCTCCTTCTGTAAAGTAACTGCCTCTTTCAGCTGCGTCAGGGCCCTGAAAGGGATCGTTTCATATGAAAACCTAAACGGTAACCCTCCCCTAATAACTCTCCTGCACCCAGTAATTTCCGATAATAAAACCCTTATTGTGTTTTTCACTCACCATACGTTATATTTTGAATGCACCAAGGCTTAATCGGATCCAGTATATCACTTCCAGAAGGCCCTATTTCCCTCATAGGGAAAAGGACATGATGATAATATCACTTCCAGATGTAAGGCTAGCCTACTTAAATGTCCTTACCGAAATAATCTCCCCTTTTCCGTCTCCACAGGACAAGCCCACCAAAAAAGGCCTTTTTCAAGTATTTATTTCACAGTGGTCTGCGGTGGCGGGGTGGGAGGGAGTCATCTGCATGGGATTTCTACTTGCGAGACTAATAAACAATGTCTCCTAATGAGATTGAAGTACTAGTATGTTGGCAAATTAAATATCTTTTCCAGTGAGGTTTCAAGTCCAACATGACAACCTCAGCGGACGCTGCATGGTTTCTTCCTTCTTTGAGTGTTTGAAGACACTCCAATGCTTGGTTGTACAACAAATTAACAACTAACCTTTCGTACTCCTGTTTTTCCGCAAGAGCCATGCCCAAGTCATAGTAAGACCTCGCCGTTTCCTTGTGGTGCCCAAGCAGTTGCTTTCGGATTTCAAGCGCCCGCCGGGTAAATTCAATGGCTTTGTCGTAGTCTCCCAAAGCCTGGTAACTAAAGGCAATCCAGCTGAGAGTTGTCGCCACAAACGGGTGGTCACCAAGGATTGGTTCATAAACAGGCAACACGAAACGTGTTCTTGTTTGAATAGCGGCCATGTGTTTCCGTTCAAGTGTTAGAGAAGCTGTCAGATGTAAACAAAATCAAGGTCATTTTTCTAGGTGATAAACACTAAGCAATTCAGAGGGTATTTAAAACATTCAAGAAAGAGAATTCGAGATACAAAACCAGTTATAAAGAGAGTTGGGGATCGAGTAAGGAATCCCGTAACGTGTCGAGTTAGGGATTTGAGTTCGAACCCAGTCGAAAGGAATTCGGTTTGGAAGTAATATAGATTTGAGTTAGGAAACCGTGCTCGAGAGCGACACCGCTGAAAGTAACAAAATTTGAGCCATTATCAGCCCATTCGTAGATTTATTAGTTCGCTCAAAAGTTAGTTCGTCTGAGTTGTACATCTTATTAATTCATAAAACAGATGCCTCTTTAAAGTGCCCCTATGATAAAAAAAAATCCCTTCCTTTTTATTCTTCAGATTTTGAAAGTGTGTTTGCTTAACACTTGACTGGCAAAAAGTTTGAACTTTGATTTTTATCCAAAGGCGGTGTACATTGAGTGAAAGTTTTGGATTTCACTTTCCACCAATTGCAACATTACTCGCGTTCAAAGCTGACCGATTGAACCTCAGAGGGCTGGATCCAGGTAAAAGTGACTTCAGAGGCTCACCAGCTAAAAATTTCAGCGTGTGATCGCAGCTTATTATGTATGCAAAACGCGAGTTTAAAAGTCTGATTGCCCACAACTCCCGTGCTGCATATTAATTCTGCAGCGTACACACGCATTGGCGAGAACTTCATGCTAGCCCACATACAGAGCACATTCCCTGATTGTCTTACCATATATATTCATATATGGAATGTCTTTATCCATATATGGATATGAGGGCTAGCATGAAGTTAACGCAATTGCATTCTTGAACTAGTGAGCCTTTGACTTCATTTTCTCCTCGATCCAGCTCTCTCAAGAACTTAAAGTTAGTAATGGCAGACCATTAAGATAGGAAAGTAAGTCCCAGTTAGAATAAACAAGTGCCTTTTTTAAATCTAGGCTTAATACTTGGATCACGTAGTGTTTAGTTAACATAGTTTTGAAATCCAAAGAAAAATAAGAGTTTTGTTTTTGACCACAGGGGCACTTTAAGTCTTCGAAAGTCATGCTGACCTTTTTTGGCCCATTGTCTAATGAAAAGAAGGTGATCAAAATCATGGATCGAGGAAGGGAGGGAAAAGAGTGTAACGGAAGACAAGGCAGTTGGGAAAGGGAGTGGAATCAACAATGAGCATTTCTAAGTGCTATTTGAGTTCTTGGGCAAGACACATAACTTGTCCTCTTCTCCTAGAAGTACAGATGTGATTCGGAACTCTACGAGCAGAATCTGAGCATAGTATTTGGAGTGAAGAGTTGGAAGGGGGATTTTTTTAAAAAATCGCATCTAGGGGAATGGCATTAATCTAGTCGCTTTTAATTACATGCCAACTCGATTAGTGCCAGCGCTTGGTGCAAACTTGTAGCAAAGATGTAATGTGGTAAAAGACAACTCACTAGCTTTAGTGGCCCGTATATAGCTTGAATTGAGGTTTGAAACGGAAAGCAAAATTAAGAGACTTTAAACGAGGTGACTGGTTAATACATGATACCAAAAGAGATCTAGAAACTCTCTTAGCGTGAGGATTTGTTAAGCTATCGAGTAAGATGTATGAATTCTATACTAAACCTGCTACATCGTTGAGGCAAGCTGCCAGCATGACCTGGTCTTGATTCTTCGTTGAATGTTTCGTACGCTTCTTTCTCAGTTGTAAAGCCTGGTTGAGAAGGTGATAGCCACTCTCTAAATATCCCTCGCGAACGTAGCAGAACCCAAGCTTGCACAGACAATGTGCACGAGTAGCTTCGTCAAGGGCCGTAAAACTTGACTGAATCTCGTTCGCACGTGACAAAAAGTCCTTGGCTCGATACAGCGCCCTAGGACAGATGCAAGGTGTGCACAGTGCACATGCAGCTCACTACCATTTTTAGGCCAATGTTTGTCAAGCAAGCGCTGTACAGGAGCAAATCATTAACACAACGGTGCGAAAGCCTGCAGAAGAGTGACTCAAACTCTTGTTTCCTCATTATTTTTGCAAGAAACACTGCTGACCTGTTGAAACAGCGAATGCAGTGCTCCCTTGTTGTTTGGTCAAGCTCAGGATGATCATCTCCGCACCATGTCATGGCTTCTCGAATGTTTTCCTTTTCTTTCCTGTAACATTCAATAGCATACTTCGAATTCTGACTTAGAAACTGGTCACACAGTTCAACAGCCAAATCACTGTAATGTCGAGTAAAGACCCATTTAGCGTTCGTGTACTGTGCTTTCACTGAAAAAAATTTTCTGATAAATGGATGGAGAGAAAAAAGACAACTCACTCTGTCAAAGTGAAGTAGGCTGCTATGCTTAAGAGAATCGAAACATGTGTGCAAATTACAATCTAGGTTTGATTGAAACACGGCAAGAAATTGTTCCTGGGTGAATCTGTGCGGAAATGTAGAAATTTTTATGAGGACATCCTGAGTTTCCTCTTTCAAACGATCAAAACATACTTGTAGACAATGACCAATACGGTCCTCCTTTGGTATATAGTCAGGGCTAAGTGCATCAAGAAGCTGGCTGGGAGAGCAGTTGGAGAGTCTTCGAGTGAAGGTCTGTGGATTTTCTCTTTGAAGAATTGACAACACTGTGCATATGAGTAGTGGGATACCACCACAAATTGTGACCAGGTCCTTAACCAAGTCCTTGTCAATAAGACTGTCTCGGTTCATAAATAGGAGAGCAGAATCCTTCTCAGTTAAAGCTGGTAATTTGAAAAGTTTAATCGCGAAACATACGCTGAAATCGTTCGCTTCTCTCGATGTAAGGGCAAGATGAATAGTTGGACATCGCCCTATGTCCTTTAGAAATATCAAAAAATCATCTTTCTTGTATTTTCCCCGCATTTTGGCACAGTAAATCCCGGATTCTTGAATGTAATTTTCCTTGCTCGCTTTATCTTCGAGATGTAGCAAGTTGTCGATATTTTCAATGATTAACAGCAAGCTCTTGGGCTCCAAAGCCCTTATGCGACGCAGTGCTTCCTGTATCGTATCTTCACCGGGAGCCGCACCCAAGGCCTCGATGATCCTACCACTCAAGTCTTCAACGCAGGTCGCTCCTCGGGGATTCACGTAAGCAACACGCTTTCCCTTCTCGATCATCCTATGGCCGACCTCTACCACCACGGAGGTTTTCCCGGATCCAGGAGGCGCTACAATTTCAACAGCTTCGTTACAAGTCAAGGTATTCATAACTTGTTGGCAAAATTCTTCGCGCCCCACTAAATCTGTACGATCTGGTAGACTACCACAATGACCAGACTCATGCTTCTTTTCTGCAACTATGAAGATAACAAGCTGTTAATAACAGCTGGAAAAAAACCTGTTTTCTTAATTTACAACGATTTTATGCGTCTGGCTTTTTTGAAGCCGCGGAACACTGGAGATGCAAATACGTAGAACTGATGAAGTGACAATTTAGTAGAGAGAAGGTCTTGGTTCGCGTTGACAGGTCTAACGATTTGTCCATCAGTTTCACAACAAAATCATTATTAAATTTATACATTTTCAAGTTGAATCATTATCAAGAATGAAACTAGGGAAAATAATAATAATACAATAATAATAATAATAATAATAATCAAATAACAATATTTAACAAATAAAGAAGCCTCGACTGTGCTCTGTTCTGTTGTAAAGCACGCAGGAAGCGGTAGAGCACGAAAGAAGTATAGGGGAAAACACGAGACGAAGTCGAGTGTTTTTCCCCACTTCTTGAGTGCTCTACCGCTTCCTAAGTGCTTTACAACAGAACAGAGCACAGTCGAGGCTTCTTTATTTGTTTCATGATAAAGAATCCGATAATTTCCTCACGCATTCTGCTGAATTTTCAAACCAAACTTTGTTTTCCAAGCGAGTAAAAGTGGCGTCAGCCGTGTACTGTTCTCTGATAAAGCACGCTAAATAAGCCAATCACAATCATTGTTAGAATTGTTCAAACAATTTGATTGGCTAACGAAGCGACAGCTGTCAACAGCTGTCAATCACAGACTGGACTTCCGCAAAGCTTTCAGTTTCGAGTAGTTTGAACGTCTTTCGAGAGAAGAACGATGCTTCGAAGTTCACTTTTTGCTCATGGATGAGTAACATCCATGAGCTTAGCAGGGACTCCAATGGCACTCGATCACTCGATTCTGATTAATTTATTAATTAAACATATTTTCTCCTACCTCCCCCGCATGGTATTGTTTTTGTCTCAAGAACTTCTCGGCATGTGTTTGATTGGTTTTATGGGGGTACTAGAAAGGTGTAAATTTTGTCCAACAACATGGCGTAACACGGCACGGAGGTCAAAGATGTTTTTGTTCGATCTGTAATCAGGGATTCCTTCGTGGGTTGAAATCCAGAAAGTTTTTACGCTGAGGCACACTTGCTGCGACAAATAGACAACAAAATCCTCTAAGGGACGAAACGTGCATCAAAATGCTAAGAGCTACAATGTCTTTCTCAAGTCTTTCGACCGTGGTCCGTGGACGGATCGACGGAATCGTGGGAAGAGTTTTAACGTCACCCGGGGGAAGAATGAAATGCATGCCGTGCGATATGGAA
>Ga0126343_10000134_pt1 | contig 22417 bp, 17 predicted proteins | sample Cyp2metagenome_FD_92531 | JGI IMG/M metagenome (GOLD analysis project Ga0126343, IMG submission 92531) | Coral microbial communities from Lord Howe Island, Old Settlement Bay, Australia - Cyphastrea 2 metagenome | ecosystem: Host-associated > Invertebrates > Cnidaria > Coral ...
GAATTCGTAGATGCGGCCAAAGACGTCACCAGGCAGGGTTTTCACTTCATCCTTGTTAAAGACACGAATCAACCCGGTGAGCAGTTTCGGATCCATCTCCTGATAGTTGCGAGGCAGAACTCCTGCTAATTCCGGGTATTCATCTTCAATCAGCTTCATAGCCTGATTGACCGATCCGCAGATATCCTCACCTTCAGGCAAATTAGCCAGGTAATCGTACTGTGCTTTTTCTGGCAACATCATGGCGCCAGAGCCTTGGAAGTCCTCTTTCCTCAACGCTCGCTTTCCACCACCCCTTGGGTTATCCGGAATGGACGCTTCCACAATTTTCTTTGCCTGCTCATAGCGGTTCTGAGCGTAACGCAGCAGGATCAAACCCAGTACCGGATCCTTGTACTCTGCGGCAGTCAACTTGGAGTTAGCCCGAAGTTCGTTGGCACTGGCCCAAAGCTGAGTTTCAAGCTGATTGATCTGTTGTTGGTTCATGTAAGTTCTCAATGGTTTACTGTGCAGCGGGCAGATTCCAGTGCGCATGGGCTAACTGGTCAATCTCGGTTTGAATGCTGGCAATTTGGGCGTATGCCTGCTGAATTTGCTGATGGATTGCCAGCACCTGCTGCTGTTCTTCCGCAGAAGGTACAGGAATGGGCAGCGCCTTGATATCGGTAGTTTTCAGAACCGCCATGGTTGTGCCACTGGCCTGATCTCGCAGGTATGTTTGCACCAGGGGCGACGACAAGTATCGGAAGAGGTACTCAGTCTTAACCTTTGCTTCGCTGTTGATTCGTATCACTTGAAATAACTGCCCGGCGACCCAGTTATCGCCACAATCATTACCTACAATCCCGACCCTACCCAGATTGCCTTTGATGGCCAGCAGAATATCTCCCGGCTGTAAGTGTTGCTGTTTTGCCCGATCTCTGGCCCGGCCCGATAACTGCAAACGTTTCTCTGGTGCGCTGATTTTGCCACTGGGAGAGATATCTTTCATCCCAACTTCCAGATACACGTCACCACGGGGCTCTTTATCTTCTTTAAGTAACTGGGCACGAATCAGTTGCGCGATACCAGACAGCGGGAGAGTATTGTCCAGAGATTTAATCCGTTGTGTTGCATCAGACAGCACGTAACGGCTGACCGAAAGGTCATAGCCCTGTTGTGTGATTTCAGTAGCGGTGGCTCGAACACAATATTCACTCTGGGTGCGTTTGAGCACATCACGGGCAATGCGTTCCCACTGATGGACAATTCTGCGCAGAGGTCTGCCCTCAGAGCGTGCCAGTTCCTCATTATCCGCATTGTAAAAAAGTACTGGATCCTTGGGGTTCCTGTTCGTATCAAAGACCAGCACACAGGTTGCTATTGCCGTAGTAGAGAATATGGCACCTGGCAGCTGTATAACGGCTTCCAGTATGCCGGAAGAAACGACTCTCTCCCGGAAGTAGCCATCAGCACCACTGCGGAATAAAAGCCCCATTGGAACCAGGGCTACCATTCGGCCGGAGCACTGGGCAAGACCATGTTCCAGTGTCATAACATCACTCTGGAGTGAGTCAGACTGGAAGCGGTTGTAGGGATCAACAACAGCATTCAGCTTTTGTCCAAAGGGTGGTGCCATCAGGACGTGAGAGAACTTTCTGAGCTGGTTATCTTCTGTGATGTTTGATGGAAAACTGATCGGGTCTGTTTTTTGCAGCGTAATCCCCTGCAGAAGCGCTATCGCTGCGGCATATTGAGAGACATGTCCTGATTCATAAATGACTTCATCGGCCTTTTGTGATGCCTCCACTGCAAGCTGCACGGACAGGGAAAATGGAGAGTATACGGTTTCAGAATGTTTATCTTCCATCGCCAGTGAAACCATTAAATTAACGATCTCATCAGGTATGGAATATAGGCCATCATTTTTCCTGGAAGATAAGTCGCTCAGACTTTGTAGCCAAAGCCAGTGGTCGGACCTCTGTTCTGCCGATACCGCTTTGAGAAAGCTGATGACTTCCGAGCTGGAGAGTTCGAAGGGCAGCCGGGATTTTGTGAAAAAAGTTGCATAGTCTGGCAGTGCTTCAGCGGCTGCATCGTAAGCCTGGCGCAGTGAGAGCTTTCCATTGATCACATCTTCCACAGCATTGAAGTTTAATTCTGGTCGACTGACCGGGATATAACAAAAGGCAACCAGCAGACTGATTTCGCTGATTGCGTCTTCAATAGAGCCTTTCTTTCGAAGGCTATCCATTAATTTCGATAAAATATGTTGAAAGCTCATAAAATACCCTTGCTTTCACCGCGGCGGAAGCTGTCCACCCGGTAAGCTGTGATGTCACAACCCGCGTCTTCAACCAATACCAGTCCTCCTTTGTCCAGAACCTTGAGCAGGTCTTTTCGGAGCTGGTCCATTTTCTGAACCAGAAGGTCGATATGGCCTTTATCCAGAACCTGTTTATTTCCATTAGGAACGCCAAAGTCCCTGACGATCTGGAGCATGCGCTCTGTGATGCCTCTTTGATTCATTCTCTGATGTAGATGTCTTGTTCTGGCCATTGTCTGTCACCATTTTTGTTTTGTGTAAAGGAAATATGAATCAAGTAGACAATTTACACAAATAATAATTATATTACTATCTAAGTTTTTTTATTAGTGTTTCTGGAGCATAACCACACTGAAACCATCAAAAAGCATTCGAAAAGGGACTAAAAGCTCTATAAAACAGATGGTTATGTATTGGTTGCAAGACGCCGTATGTTCGCTTTTTAGGGATACTTGTGTTGGTTGAAAAGTGCCTGTCAAAGGCATCAAGCAAGCTGATTTACACAGAAAGAGGGGATAATTCTTGAAGGATACTATCCGGGTAGGGGTGTCCTGGCTGGGAGGCTGTCCGAGAAGAGCACCCATGGCAATGATTGCGAGAAATTGGAGATAAAAATTTCTGCTTCTGAGGAGAATAGCGGGGCTATTTGACGAAGAAGCAGGAATTCTAGACCAATTTATCGCAACCTCACGACTGCATGGATGCAGGAGCTGGCAGGAGCAGTTGCTGCGTAGGGCAGTCTATTCTCGGGCAGTCTCCTGGTCAGGCAAAGCATCACCCCAACACTTAAGAAATCTCCACCAAATTCCCCTTCGACTCCAACCATGACTTGCGATCACCGCTGCGCTTTTTCGCCAGCAGCATATCCATACGCGCGGTGGTATCTTCTTCATCGTCCAGCGTAAGTTGAACTAAACGACGAGTGTCAACAGACATAGTTGTTTCACGCAGCTGCAACGGGTTCATTTCGCCAAGGCCCTTAAAGCGCTGAACGTTGATCTTGCCTTTCTTTTTATCCGCCTGAATGCGCTCAAGAATGCCTTCTTTTTCTCGTTCGTCCAGCGCGTAGTAGACGTCTTTGGCTACATCAATGCGGTACAGCGGCGGCATGGCCACATAAACGTGGCCTTGTTCCACTAAGGGTCGGAAGTGGCGCACAAACAGAGCGCAGAGCAGGGTGGCGATGTGTAGGCCGTCTGAGTCGGCGTCGGCGAGGATGCAGATTTTGCCGTAGCGCAGGCCGTCGATATTATCCGACGCCGGATCGACGCCCAATGCTACGGAAATGTCGTGTATCTCCTGGGAGGCCAGCACTTCGGAGGAGTCCACTTCCCAGCTGTTAAGGATTTTACCGCGCAGCGGCATGATCGCCTGGTACTCCCGATCCCTGGCTTGTTTAGCAGAACCGCCGGCGGAGTCTCCTTCCACCAGGAACAGTTCGGTCATGCTTAAATCCTGGCTGGCGCAGTCGGCCAGTTTGCCCGGTAGGGCAGGGCCTTGCGTCACTTTTTTGCGGGCCACTTTTTTCGCTTTGCGCATGCGCTTCTGGGCGTTGCTGATGCACAGCTCGGCCAGTAGTTCGCCTTCGGCGGTGTGCTGGTTCAGCCAGAGGCTAAAAGCATCTTTGGCCACCCCGGAAATAAACGCCGCACACTCTCTGGAGGAGAGTTTTTCTTTGGTCTGGCCAGAAAATTGTGGGTCAGCCAGTTTGGCCGAGAGTACGTAAGCGCAGTTTTCCCACAGGTCGTCCGGGCCCAGTTTGACGCCTCTGGGCAGCAGGTTACGAAATTCGCAAAACTCGCGGATCGCTTCGAGCAGGCCGGTGCGCAGGCCGTTGACGTGGGTGCCGCCTAGTGGGGTTGGGATCAGGTTAACGTAACTTTCAGTAAGCAGTTCACCGCCTTCGGGCAACCACTGCACCGCCCAATCCACCGCCTCGCTGCTGCCTTTCAGGGCACCGGTAAACGGTTCGGCGGGCAGGGTGGTAAAGCCGCGGGTGGCACTTTTCAGGTAATCGTTCAGGCCGTCTTCGTAGTACCACTCGGTGATGTCGTCGGAAATTTTGTCAACAAACTCAATGCGCAGGCCAGGGCAGAGCACTGCTTTGGCGCGCAGAATGTGCATCAGCCGGGGGATGGAAAAGCGTGGCGAATCAAAGTAGCTGGCGTCGGGCCAAAAATGTACGTTAGTACCGGTATTACGACGTCCACAGGTGCCAGTCTCGTGCAGGTCTTCGTTCTTGTAACCGTCTTTGAAGCTCATGGACGACACTACACCACCACGGCGAACGGTGACCTCCAACCGGCTGGACAGGGCGTTGACCACCGAGACGCCAACCCCGTGCAAACCACCGGAGAACTGGTAGTTCTTGTTGGAGAATTTGCCGCCGGCGTGCAGCCGGGTGAGGATCAGCTCAATGCCGGTGATGCCGTGTTCCGGGTGAACGTCGGTGGGCATGCCACGGCCATCGTCTTCTACTTCCAGAGACTGATCTTTGTGCAGGGTGACTTTGATGTGGCTGGCAAAACCGGCCAGCGCCTCATCCACGCTGTTGTCGATGATTTCCTGGGCGAGGTGATTGGGCCGGGTTGTATCGGTGTACATACCGGGGCGCTTGCGCACCGGGTCGAGGCCACTGAGTACTTCAATTGCTTCGGCGTTGTAGTCGTTGGTTACCATGAGTCCTTGCTGACTGCTCGCTTTATAACGCGGTGGTTAAAAACTGAAGGCTGCTGAGCCTGAAAACCCAAAGTGTAACGAATGCACAGGCTTAAGTTCAAACGGATGTCGGAAATTGCATGGCGTCAGAGTGTGCATCGATCTGACGCATATTAACGACATACGTTCAATATTGGCTGCCTGGCTCACTCTGCCCATTGGTCGTGAGTAACCGTTGTACCAATGCTGTAGGCGAGTGCTCAACCACCAGCTGATCATAGCAATATTGACTAACAAACCCCTCGGTCACCGCCGTTTGCAACCAGGCCAGCAGGTGATCGTAGTAACCGGCGGTATTGAGAATAGCGCAGGGTTTACCGTGGTAGCCTACTTGGCGATGGGCGATTTCCTGAAACAGCTCATCCATGCTTCCTGCGCCGCCGGAGAGGGTAATAAAACCGTCGGCCAACTCGCTCATTTTTTGCTTGCGGGTGTTCATATCATCCACACGAATCAGCTCACTAAGCCCGTCGTGTGCCTGTTCCTGCTCGACCAGGGTGTGAGGAATTACCCCGATGATCTGGCCACCACCGGCCAGGGCCCGGTCAGCCACAGCGCCCATCAGGCCAATGTTACCACCACCATAAATAATGGTGATGCCTTGTGCCAACAAGGTATCCACCAGTTGTTCGGCAGCCTGGCGATACGCCTCCTGACGCCCACTGCTGGCACCACAAAATATCGCTACAGATTTCATCAGTCCCCCTGTTTGTTTTTGCTTACGCGGCAAGGATACACAATTGGCTTTGTTGCTGCCTACCCTGGGGATCAGGAGCGGTAAAATGGTTTTCGCGTTGCCATTTGCCACAGCCTATGAACTTTCCTGATGTCGCTTGTCTAAGCTACGGCAAGACTAAACAGGAGTACTGATGTCGTGAATACGGTTCAGCCGGTCAGTATGGTGCCAGGTGCTCAATCTGCCCACTTGCCAATTCACTGCTTGTGTGAAGGCGAGGGTGAGAGAGCCAGGTCCAACAGGTTCGAGGTTGTTGTCACCATCTGTAAGCACCGTTTTCATCTTGACTGCCTTGCTGCCCGGTTTGATCAGACCTTGGCGGACAGGCGGGTTTGCCCGGTTTGCCAGCAGCATCCGTTTCCCCTGCTGCGAGAGGATGGGGCCAATCTGCATGAAACATCCCCTTACTGCGAGGCCATGCCGCTGCAAGCGTGCCGGTCAGGCAACAGGCTGCTGATCAAGACATTGCTGAAAACCAACAAAGGCCTGGCTACCCAGATGTTCCGCCCGGCGAATACCAAAGAGGCGGTGAGCCTGCTCTATGCATCCGCCCTTTACGACCACGCTGATATCATCAAGGTGTTGCTGGACGCCGGGGCTAACCCCGGTGGTTATTGCGAAAATGGCTGTACACCGCTTTTTGCTGCTGCCTATCTGGGGTGTGAAAACGCGGCCAAAATCCTGTTGGCTGCCGGCGCTGATCCCAATGCCTGCTGTTCCAATGGGTGGTTTCCATTGTCGATTGCTGCCCTCAAAGGCCGGGAGGGCATTGTACGGGCCTTGCTTGAATTCAATGCAGATCCCGGCGTTTATTGCAAAGAGGGTTTCACGCCGCTTTATCTGGCGGTGAAAAGAGGCGTTCAGGGCGTTATTGTCGCGTTGCTTGAAGCCGGGGCCGATGTGAACACCGTCTGTCGGGACGGTACCAACTTGCTTCATGCGGCAGCCCGGTTTGGCAATGTTCGGGTGCTTCAGGCGTTATTGAAAGCGGGGGGGAATCCCAACCTTGCCTGCAGGCAGGGCCTGACACCGTTGCATCTGGCCGCCTCTGCAGGGCACGCTAATGTATTAAGAGCTCTGCTGTTGACCTCTGTGGCTGATCCCGATTGCATTGCCAGTGGCGGCGTCACCCCGCTGCTTTGTGCAGTCGATAATGGCTCGCTGGATGCTGTGCGAGTCTTGCTGGACTTTGGGGCGAATCCTGACTGCGCCCGGGAGAATGGCTCGACACCTCTGTATATGGCTGCGTACGCCGGCCATCGGGAGATTGTCCATGCCTTACTTAATGCCGGGGCAAACCCGAACCTCGCAACCTCAAATGGTGAAACACCTTTGATGGTGGCGGCCCGTGAGGGGTTTGATCAGATCGTTGAGAATTTGCTCGGTGCAGAGACCGATATTGACAGCACTGATGACGAGGGGATGTCACCGGTCGCTGTGGCTGCGGGCAATGGTCTTGAAAGCACAAACGTCCCGATTGAAGTCGGGGGGGATGACTCCATCTTCAATGATACAAAGTCTGAAACGAGCGTTGTTGACTAACATGACTCAGGCGGGGAGGGTGTGGACGAGGAGGAGAGGCTTCCGCCTGGGCAGCAGGAAGCCTGAAGGCGTGTTAGCCCTTAACGCGCAGGTGGACAAACCAGTTGCTCAAGCCAACCATAACACCACCACCAATGATGTTGCCGATGGTCACCGGTACCAGGTTCATTAGTATGTAAGACAGGTTGATCTTGTCAAAGTCAGCCGCTGTGTAGCCGATTGCCTGCCAGAACTCGGGGCCGGCCACGGACTTGATCATATAAGCGACAGGTAGCAGATACATATTGGCCACGGAGTGTTCAAAGCCAGCGGCAACAAACGCCGCCACTGGCAGGATGCAGGCCATCATCTTACCCGCTGCCGTGCGGGCGCTGAGGGTCATCCAGTAGGTAAGACAGACCAACAGGTTACAGAGAAGGCCCAGCACCAGTGCCTGCAAGAATGGGTGGCCCAGCTTGGCTTTGGCAATGTACAGGGCTGACAGGCCTACCTGGCCATGACCACCTTGCCAGACACCACCGGCAACCACGAGTACGGCAAAAAGGATTGAGCCGACAAAGTTACCGGCATAGACCAGGCTCCAGTTTTTGATGATGTTGCGCATTTTTAATTTGCCGGTGGCTTTGCCCATCAGCAGCAAGGTGCTGCTGGTGAACAGCTCGGCACCGCACAGTATCACCAGCATCAGGCCGGTACTGAAGGCAATGCCGCCGACCAGCTTGGACAGACCGTAAGGGGCACTCTGGGCGCCGGCGGCAACCACGGTGTAGAACATGCCGGCAATGGCTATGAATACGCCCGCCATGATGGCGAGAATAATGGTGATTTCAGGGTGCTTTTTGGCTTTGCCAATCACTGCCTGTTCGGCCAGTTTGGCCATTTCTGCCGGGGGCACAGCACCGTAGTTGGGCATATTTTCAACTTGCATGGGTTAATCCACTACCAATCAATGTTTGGCGCTAAGTCTATCAGTGAGAGGGATTGGGTATTATATCGGTATATGCTCTGATGTTTTGTCGGCAAATACGTAATGCTGAAAAGCAGTTCTGCCTGATTTTACCTGTTGACGACCAGCAATTGCTGATCTAAATCGAAGGGGGTTAATTAAAAAGTAGATAGGGATGGGCTAAAAGAACAGTCATTGTTTTCGATTATTTGTTGCGGCCAGTTTACGTGGGACCCTCATTATCTGCGCATAAAAAACTGAGCGCTGACCGGATAAGCCTCCGGTCAGCGCCACATTCACCGAGTGGCTTTTGATGCCTTTAGCACTGCCGTTTTTTCTGCTTTGGGCTTGCGGATGGTGGTAGCGTTGATGTGCATGCCCTTCAGTACGTTCAGTGCCTGGCTTAGCTGATAATCCTGTGCCAGCAGGTCGGTTATCTCTTTTTCGCTCTTATCCGGCTGGTTACTGGTCTTGTTGCCCTTGGACCCCTTGTTGCCGTTACCCAGATGCCCTTGCAAGTCTGCCTCCTTATACCGTTGCGGCGCATCAATGGGCGTCACTTTGGCGCGTTTCACCAGAATGTCCGGCTGAATGCCTTCGGCCTGAATGGAGCGCCCGTTAGGTGTGTAATACAAGGCGGTGGTTAGTTTTATCCCCTTGGCAGGATCAACGTTCAGCGGCAGCACCGTTTGCACTGAGCCTTTGCCAAACGAGTTGGTGCCGAGCACCACAGCACGGTTGTGGTCTTGCAGGGCACCGGCGACAATTTCTGAGGCCGAGGCCGAACCGCCGTTAATCAGTACCACCAGTGGCACGCCTTTGGACGGGTCGTTTTTGGTGGCGTTAAAGCGCAGCTCGGAGTTAGGTATACGACCATGGGTATACACAATCAGGCCATCACGAATAAATGCATCGGTCACGGCGACGGCCGCCTGTAACACGCCGCCGGGATTGTTGCGCAGGTCCAGCACCAAGCCGTGCAGCTGCCCCTCTTTGGCAGTCAGTTTATTCAGTGCTTCTACCAGCTCTTTGCCGGTATCGGTCTGGAACTGGCTGATGCGAATGTAACCGTAACCGGGTGCCAGGCTTTTGGTCTTGACGCTCTGAACACGAATAATCGCTCGCTTCAGGGTGATTTCCAACGGCTTCTCTTCCCCCTCACGGACAATGGTGACTCGTACCAGCGTACCCACCTTGCCGCGCATTTTATCCACCGATTCGCTCAGGCTCATGCCTTTCACTGAACGGCCATCCAGCTTAATGATTAGGTCGCCAGCCTGGACACCGGCCTTGGCGGCAGGTGTATCATCAATCGGACTGACCACTTTGATGAAACCGTCTTCCAACCCCACCTCGATGCCCAAACCACCAAACTCCCCTGAGGTGTTCTCTTCCAGCTCCCGAAAGTCATCGGGCGTCAGGTAGACAGAGTGGGGGTCAAGACCACTGAGCATGCCGTGAATGGCATTTTCTAATAGTGTTTTGTCGTCTATCTCTTCCACATAGGCTGTTTTGATGCGCTCCACCACTTCGGTGAAGGCGCGCAGCTCGTTGAGGGGGAGTTGGCTTTGTGCCGGTGCGGGGGCTTCTGCCCAAGCCGGTATGGTGAGGGCCAACAGGCTGGAACACAGTGAGCGGCGCAGGAAGGAAGAGAGGCAAAGAGGGGAGGGCGATGCGCAGGCTACCCGGGAAAGCCGGTTGAGGTTAAACGCCAAATTCATGAATGCTCCCGGACATTTTGGAAAATCAGTGAAGTATAGAAATTACTTATCGGTATCACTGATTGAAACTACACCACTTACCGGGCGAGCCATACAGCGGGATTTTGCGGCTTGCCCCGGTGACGTACCTCAAAATAAACGCCCTCTGTCTGTTGTGTGCCACTACCGCCACTGATGGCCAGCGGTTCACCTGCCAGAACAGTATCACCTTCTTGTTTGAGGATAGCGCTATTGTGAGCGTACAGCGTCAGGAACTGATCGCCATGATCAACAATGGCCAGCAAGCCGTAGCCACTTAACCAGTCGGCAAAAATAACCCGGCCATTATGGACGGCATTGACTGTTGTCCCCGCCTCAGCAGCAATAAACATACCCTGCCAGCGCAGGCGGGTTTCCCGATTCTGATCATTGAAATTAAACAGCACCTTGCCCGACACAGGCCATACGAGTTTTCCCTGACTGCTGCCAAAAGGTACTGCACTGGCTCGTTGGCGACTGATGATGGTGGCCAGAATCTTGTCCAGCCGCTCCCGCTCCTGCTCAAGCTGGTTCAGCTCCCGGCCACCTTGACGATAGCGCTGGCCCAGTTCTGCCAGTAGCTGTTTCTGTTTGGCCTGTTGCTTGACCAGTGTCTGCTTTTTCGTGGCAATCACAGCCTTTTCCTGGTCAAGACGAGCAATCAGCTGGTGCTGCTGACGCTCCAGCGTCTTCAGCTCAGCCACGCTGTGTTCGTAATCGCGGATGGCCTGTAGCTGTGCCTGCTGAAAATAGTCCAGGTAGACCAGCTGACGGGAGACCGACTCAGGATTTTCCTGATTCAGCAGCAGTTTAACCCGGCTCTCACCCAACCCCTGGTACAGCGAGCGCAGGCTGCGAGCTGCCTGGGCTTTTTGCGTTTCGCTCTTAGCCGCCAGTTGCTGCTGACGGCTGGCCAGCTTTTTTACTTCGCTTTGCCCCTCCTGCAAGCGGGTTTCCAGGGCCTTGATCTCATTGTTGAGCTGATGAATGCTCTGTTCGTTTTTCTGGATGTTGCTGCGTGTGGAGGTTTGCTGGGTGTTGATTGAATTGAGCAGCTTGCGCAGGTGCTTAATATCGCCCTCAAGTGCCTGAATCTCTGCCTCGGTGGCCTGCTGTTCATTGCTGATACCAGGCTGGGACCATAGACAGGCACCGATGAGCAGGGCTGACAAGACTCGTTTGTGGCTGGGTGGTTTAATGGCAAATGTCATGGCTGGGATCTTTGGTCAACGACTGAAACCTTGCCAGTATGCCGGTAATCGACACTCTGTGACAAATGGACAAAAGACAGCCGACGCCCGTAAACGGGCGTCGTCCGGCATCAGTGCCGGGTCGTCAGCGTCTGCTGGATGGTTGCGGGAACCTGCTCGTAACGGCTGAACACCATGGTAAACTCACCTTCACCGGAGGTCATGGAACGCAGCACTGTGCTGTATTCAAGCACTGTGGCCAGCGGCACTTCGGCGTCAATACAGACCTCGCCGTCTGCTTTGGATTCCGAGCCGGTAACCAGCCCACGCTCAGCCGACAGATGCCCGGTAATATCACCCACACTCCAAACCGGTGTCGTCACTTGCAGGGCCATATATGGCTCTAGCAAAACCGGCTCAGCACGGCTGATGGCGTCCAGAAACGCTTTTTTGCCGGCGGTGACAAACGCAATCTCCTTCGAGTCTACGCTGTGGTGTTTACCATCGTAGACCACCACCCGGATATCCTGCATGGGATAACCGGCAATGGCACCACTGCTCATTACTTCGCGTACGCCCTTTTCCACCGCCGGTAGGTACTGACTCGGGATTACCCCACCGACCACCTCGCTGGCAAACTCAAAGCCAGCCCCTCTGGGCAAGGGTTCAATGCGTAAATAAACTTCACCAAACTGACCGGAGCCTCCACTTTGCTTCTTGTGTCGGTGATGGCCGCTGGCAGGTTTGAGGATGGTCTCCCTGTAGGGGATGCCAGGTAAACGAGTGGTGACGTTCAAATGATAGACCATCTGCATCTTGTCCAGAATCGTTTGCAGGTGTACCCGGCCCAGACCGCTGATGACCATTTCGTTTCTGGCGGTGCGTTGCCCGGCCACCATGCCGCTGATGACAAAACTGGGATCTTCCACCGCCATGCGTTGCAGTACGTCTGACAACTTCTGCTCGTCACCGTGGCTGGTGGCTTCAACCGCCAGAGCGCTCATGGGGGCCGGAAAAGTGAGTGGCTGGAGATAGAAGTGATCCTCATCGTGGGAGTCATGCAGCACGGCATCAAAATGGATGTTATCCACCCGGGCAACGGCGCAGATATCACCCGGACCAGCGGCGTCTACTTCCACCGACTGATTGCCTTGCAGCTTCAGCAGATGGTTGACCCGAAAGGCCCGGCGGCCGTCACCAATAAAGAGCTGGCTGCCGGTTCTGACCGTACCCTGGTGGATTCGGAACATGCCAATTCGGCCAACAAACGGATCGGTGACGACCTTGAATACATGGGCAATAACGTGGGCATCCGGGTCGGGCAGTACGCTGACCGGGGTGTCCGGCTCAGTGATAGTTAAGCCGTCGTCTTGCAGCACCTTGTGCACCAGATCCCGTTTGAAAAACAGGGGCGGGTTGCCTTCGGCCGGGGTTGGCATCAATTCGTTGATGACCCGCAATAGCTGGGCAATGCCGGCTCCGGTTTTGGCCGATACGAAGCACACCGGCAGCAAATGGCCTTCGCGCAGACACTGTTCAAATGGATCATGCAGTTGCGTCGGCGTGATCGATTGCCCCTGCTCCAGATAACACTCCATCAGCTCATCGTCCACTTCGATAACCTGTTCCACCAGGCGCTCGTGGGCAGCAGTGACCGAGCTGATGGCAACATCAGCGGCGTAGTCTGGCTCAAAATAACAATCAACCATCGTTGTGTAATCCGCTGAGGGCAGATTGATGGGCAGACAATGGGCACCAAACCGCTGCTGTATTGCCAGTAAAGTGTCGCTTACTTTGGCGTCACTGGCATCGCACTGATTGATCACGATCAAGCCGCACTTGTGCGATGTTTGCAGCAGCTCAAAGGCTTTGCGGGTAACCGGTTCGATTCCCTGGCGGGCATTGATCACCAGAGCCACCGATTCGGTGGCTGGCATCACCGCCACGGCCCGGCCGAACAGTTCGGTTGTTCCCGGGGTGTCGATCAGGTTGATCTGGCTGTGCTGGTCACGGGTGTGGAACAGCCAGGTCTCCAGAGAGTGTTCGGCTTGTCGTTCCTGGGCTGTGTTGTTGATGATTCTGTGCTCATCATGCTCGGTAATGGCGCCTGCCTCGTTGAGAAGGGCTTCAATCAAGGTGGATTTGCCACTGCCACAGTGTCCGAGCAGGGCAATATTGCGGATCGGTGGTAACTGAGCCTGGGTGCTTCTCATGGGGAGTGCCTCGTCTCGTCGTTATTATTGTTAATCCTTATGCGGCCTGGCTCTGTGTATGACAGATGCTGCTGAGTATAGGGAGGCGGCGGTGGATTTATCTTGCCGGGGATCAATAAACCGCAACAACAAACTGTTGCCGTGTGAAATAAATTGTTTGCCTGGTGGGTTTGAGTGTTAATCTTTGTGTGCTTTCCTGCTTGGGAAATCTTTTGGTCACCAATGCGGCTCCGTTGGCCGATGTTCGCCGTGAGTTGCTTTTCTGCCGACGCCGTCTGCCATGCCCAGCGGACTGCATCGTTTGGAGGGGAGTATGAAAAAGTGGCAGTGTATGGTCTGTGGTTTCATTTACGATGAGGCGGTTGGCTGGCCGGAGGACGGTATCCCAGCCGGAACGGCCTGGGACGATGTGCCGCAGGATTGGCTCTGCCCGGACTGTGGCACGGGCAAATCGGATTTTGAAATGATGGAGGTCAGCTAACCGGATAATAAACCCCAAAACAGCGGCTAAGGCCTATTGCCCTTGGGGCAGCGGTGTTTTAGTCTGTTTTTGCTGTGAGCCCCGGCGTTTGTGGTTGAGCGTTCACGTCGCCTGCCGGTGGGTTTCCTGGCTGAAAAACACGAGAGAAGAAAAACAAAACGGAAACGGAGTGTATGTACTATGCGCAAACCAGATCTGGTCAACGTCATTGCTGATGAAGCGGATATCAGCAAAGACAAAGCTGCCCTGGCGCTGAACGCCATTCTTGCGGCAATCACCAGCGCCATGAAGTCAGCCGACTCGGTCAACCTGATTGGTTTTGGTACTTTCGAGCAGCGCAGCCGCGCGGCTCGCACCGGCAAAAACCCGCAAACCGGTGAAACCATTCACATCAAGGCAAGCAAGACCGTTGCCTTTAAACCTGGCAAGGCATTAAAACAAGCGGTTAACTGAGCGAATTTTTCTGACCCGGTTTGATCTTTTCGCGAACAGTGGTGGTTTGTTTCTTTCATTTGGCACATACGTCAGTGGGCATGTATTCAAATGCCCGCTGGCTGATTCTTGATCTGCGGATGGCCGCAGCAGACATCCGTAACTTTCCTTGTCTGCAATTAATCTTCTATCGGGTAGTTGACAGCCATCGGGTCGATCTCTAATATGCGCCGCATCGCTGAGATGTTGAACGGCGGTGACAAGGCCCAGGTGGCGGAATTGGTAGACGCGCTAGCTTCAGGTGCTAGTGTCCGAAAGGGCGTGGAAGTTCGAGTCTTCTCCTGGGCACCAAATCAAATGATTCTGTCTTGTCATTCACCTCAACAACACTGTCAGCCGAGCCCAGGTGGCGGAATTGGTAGACGCGCTAGCTTCAGGTGCTAGTGTCCGATAGGACGTGGAAGTTCGAGTCTTCTCCTGGGCACCAATTCACACAAAAAAGCCAGACTTAACGGTCTGGCTTTTTTGTGTTTGTAGTGTCTGAAAATTTTCCAGTCTTTATGGTGGACATTCCAAAGAAGCGGAAAAGAGCTTGTCCGCAGGTGATCATGAGAAAAATGAGCAAGTGTCCCTACTAAAAAAGGGCCACTCGTTTTTAACGAATCCCACGGAATTCTCCATCCATAACTGACGCATTGGGAGCAAAGCGACCCTTGCCGGTTTGGATGGAGAGTGGGCAACCCGTAGAGGGTTGCATCTTTCCCCAGCCACCTCCACTAATCTTTGCTACTATGCCTGAGCTGACTTGCTGGGACACAGCAGATTCGTAAAGGGTTCCCCTACGGACAGTCCTGTCAGCGCAGGTTCTGTAGCGAGAGGTGTTGAGAATACTCAACATGGGTCGAACGAAGCCCCCATCCATAGCCGTCAGGCTTGGTGGTGGGGGTATGTCACCAGATACGATCAGCCTGATAGTAGGTTGCCCCGGTGCGGCCGGTTGCTGGCAGCGCTTCGCGGGAAGCGGCTGTCTCTTGCGGTAGCAGGTGATCCACGGCGGCTTTTTCTTCCAGCAGCTCCTCTTCGGTCTTTTTCATCATTGCCTGACCGTAGTCGTTAATATACAGATTCTGGACAATCTGATAGCTGCCAAAATCACAAATGGCAGGGAACGAGTAGTAGATGCCTTTGGCTACGCCGTAGCTGCCATCGGAAATAACACCCATGGAAACAATACGACCATCGCTGCCTAAAGCCCAGTCACGCATATGGTCAAGAGAGGCCTGGGCAGCCGATGCAGCACTGGACAGCCCGCGCCACTCAATGATTTCGGCGCCGCGTTTTTGTATACGTGGCGTGTACTCCTCTTTGTACCACTGCTCATCAACCATATCGATGGCGGCTTCGTCACCGAGAATCTGTGCATGGTGCAGGTCGGGGTACATGGTGGGTGAGTGATTGCCCCAAATGCACACGCCCTCAATATCACCGGGGTTGACGCCCAGCTTGTTGGCCAGGATGCCCCGGGCGCGGTTGTGATCCAGGCGCGTCATGGCGCAGAACTGGGTGGGCGACAGATCAGGTGCATTGCGTGACAGAATCAGGCAGTTGGTGTTGGCTGGGTTGCCCACGACCAATGCCTTGACGTCCGGGTTGGCAACATCATTCAGGGCTTTGCCTTGCTCAGCAAAAATCACTGCGTTGGCTTCAAGCAGGTCGGCCCGTTCCATGCCTTTTGAGCGCGGGCGAGCACCAACCAGCATGGCGTAATGAACCCCTTTAAAGCAGTCAAACGGATCGTCGTGCAAGCTGATGCCGTGAACTAGGGGGAAGGCGCAGTCTTCGAGTTCCATAGCAACGCCACGGAGTTTGTCCATGGCTTGGGGAACCTCCAGTAATTGCAGAATCACCGGTTGGTCGGGTCCGAGCATTTCACCGGCAGCAATCTTGAACAGCAGCGAGTAGCTGATGTTGCCGGCTGCGCCTGTGACTGCAATGCGTACGGGTTGTTTCATGGAAGCTGCTCCTTAGAGTTGTCAGTTTCGTTCTTGGATCAGAGATGTTGGCGTGTTCAAAAACACTGTTTTTTTTTGCTAAAGATCAGGCGCGTACAGATTACTGGCATCATTGCGGCAAGTCCATACATACACCGTTTCGGGCTTAAGATTGCACCCGGGACCACAGGCTGAAGCTGACTTGTCCGGCCGTTTTGCTTTTTTCCAGCCGCCAGTTGTCCGGTACCGGTAATGGGTTAAGTTCTTTTTCCACTTCGATATAAATATGGCTTTTGTCGTTTATGTAGCCATTGGATTCGAGCAAATGGCAGGTCGGGGCCAGCAGGTCCAGCCGAAACGGTGGGTCAAGAAAGACCAGGTCGAAAGGCTGGCTGGCAGGACGGTTTAGCCAGGACAGGCTGTTGGTTTCGATAACCTGCGCCTGTTCAGCCTGTAACAGCGCAAGATTGCTTTTCAGGGTTCTGGCCGCAATCGGATTTGCTTCGAGTAATGTGGCGCAGGACGCTCCTCTGGACAACGCTTCCATGGCCAGCGCACCGGTACCGCTGAACACGTCCAGCACCCGGGCGCCGGGGGTAATCGTACTCAGCCAGTTAAATACGGTTTCGCGTACCCGGTCAGTGGTGGGGCGTAGCCCTGGCACGTTGGCGATAGGTAGCTTGCGGCTGCGCCACTGACCCGCAATAATTCGCAGCTGACCGCCTCCGGCATGGGAAGCGTTGCTGCGCGGCTGTCGGGAATTTTTCGATTGGCGGGGCATGAACAGGCTCCGGTTGAGCAGGGGAAAAACAGGGGCATGAAGAATACCCTTTTCGTTTGCTCAGGTCATGGGATTGCGGCATTCCTCGCAGAAAGTCCGTTTCGTGCTGGCCTGAATTGAGATAGGATTGGCAGTGATTTTTAGCCGCTATGATTGCCAGCTGAACGCCGATTTTGTGCCCGGGCGGTTTCAGGCCGGATGATCATCGGGCCCTTCCACCAAGGTTATTATTAGAAGTAGTCTATGTTCGGTTCGCGTAAAGACGATGGCAAAAAACCCAAGCGCAGCTTTTGGCCCTGGAGTCGACGCTCTCAGGATGACGTTTCTGAATCTGAAAATCAGTCAGAGCATCATGAAGAGCCCGTTGCCAGCGTTGATACCGCTGAAGACGATACAGTAAAGGCGCAGGATTCGGAGCAGACTGCGGCTGTCAGCGCGCCTGAGGTGACGGACGTACCTGCGGATAACGCCCAGACGGTTGACGACGCGCCCCGTGACCAGCCTGCTGAACAGGCCGTGGTTCATCAGCCCGTATTGCCGGATGCCACGGAGCAAGAACCCGCTGCTACTGAGCTGATGGACACTCCGGCGGTTGCCGCCAGCGAAATGCCCGCCGTGGTTGAGCTGCCTGAACCCGCTTTGCCGGACACTGACGAGCCGGTTGCCGATCTGGTGGACACGCTGGAAGTGACTGCCAGCGAAACGCCCGCTGAGATAGAGGTGGTTGAGTCTTCCCAAGAGCCAGTTTTCCAAGAGCCACCCCCACCAGAACCACTTTCTCAACCAGAACCACGTTCCCAAGGGCCGGTCTCTGTGGAGCCGTTTTCCCAGGAACAGCCGGCACAAGAACCGCAAACAGAATCTGAAACCAAAGTGGGCTTTTTTGCCCGCATGCGCCAGGGGTTAAACAAAACCCGCAATGTGCTGGTGGAAGGCGTTGCCGAGTTGTTCATCGGTAAAAAAGAGATCGATGAGGACCTGCTTGATGAGCTGGAAACCCAGCTGCTGGTGGCCGATGTAGGCGTTGAGGCCACCACTGACATCATGGCCAGGCTGACCGAAAAAGTGAAATACAAGGAGCTGGATGACGCTGATGCCTTGATGGCCGCATTGCAAGCGGAGCTGGCCGGTATTCTTGAACCGGCGGATCAGCCGCTGATCATTCCGCAGCAGGATACGCCGTTCGTCATTCTGGTGGTGGGCGTTAACGGTGTGGGCAAAACCACCACCATTGGCAAACTGGCCCGCAAGTTCCAGTCCGAAGGGCGTAAGGTGATGCTGGCTGCCGGTGATACTTTCCGCGCTGCGGCTGTTGAGCAGCTGCAGGTGTGGGGTGAGCGCAACGAGATTCCGGTGATTGCCCAGCACACGGGGGCCGACAGTGCTTCGGTGATTTTTGATGCCTTTGAGGCGGCCAGGGCGCGCCAGATTGATGTGCTGATCGCTGATACCGCCGGGCGTCTGCACAACAAAGATCACTTGATGGAAGAGCTGAAAAAAGTCAAGCGGGTGCTGGGCAAACTGGACCCGAAGGCACCTCACGAAGTGCTGTTGGTGCTTGATGCCGGCACTGGCCAGAATGCCCTTAGCCAGGCGCGCCTGTTCCATGAAGCGGTGCAATTAACCGGCATGGCCCTGACCAAGCTTGACGGCACTGCCAAAGGCGGGGTGATCTTTGCGCTGTCCAAACAGATGCAGCTGCCCATCCGTTTTCTCGGTGTGGGTGAGCGGATTGACGACCTGCGTCCCTTCTCTGCCGGTGAGTTTGTTAAAGCGCTGTTCTCCTCAGAAGAGGGGTAGGGTGCATGATTCGCTTTGACGGCGTCAGCAAGCGCTACGCCTGCGGACATATGGGGCTTGAACAGGTCAGCTTTCATCTGAACCGGGGGGAGATTGCCTTTCTGACTGGTCCCTCCGGGGCGGGCAAAAGTACCCTGATGAAGCTGGTTATGCTACTGGAACGGGCCAGTACCGGGCAAATCTGGGTGGGTGGCCACAACCTGCGGGCACTCAAAAGCAGCCAGATTCCCTATTTTCGGCGCAATATTGGGGTTGTGTTTCAGGATCACCAGCTGCTGTTTGATCGCACTGTGTTTGCCAATGTCGCCCTGCCGTTGTTGATTGCCGGTCACTCACCGGGCGACTGCGCTGGCCGGGTGCGTGCGGCGCTGGATATGGTTGGCTTGCTGAGTCGGGAGAAGTTGTTTCCCATGGAACTCTCCGGTGGTGAACAGCAGCGCGTCGGTCTGGCCCGGGCGGTGGTCAATCGTCCGGCCCTGATTTTGGCCGACGAACCAACCGGTAACCTTGACCCACAATTATCCGGCGAAATTATGAAGTTGTTTGAAAGTTTCAATCAGGTCGGTGTGACGGTGTTGATCGCCAGTCACGATCTGGCGTTGGTGGCCCGTATGCGACACCGCGTTCTGAGTCTGGATCAGGGCCGGCTGGTGGCCGATCAGGAGGTCCGGTGAGTTTGTTAAAGCACAAAAACAAGCATCAGCAGCAGGGCCGCCGGTCAGCAGAGGAGACAACCGCGGCCGGAAAGCACACAGGTAAACGGCATAAGGCTGACAGTGCTGGCAACAGCAACGATGATCCGACGAAAGATGAGCGTAAAAAAGGTGCCGAGCGCCAGACTATGGCCACCCTGACGGTACGGACGCAAGCGGCCTTGCATCGCCAGGTGGCTATCGACGCCCTGACCCGTCTGCTCAAAGCACCGGTGGCCACGATGCTTAGCAGCCTGCTGATTGCTGTGGCTTTTGCCCTGCCGGTGCTGTTTTTTGTCTTGGTCACCAATTTGCAGGCACTCGGTGCTGCCTGGGATGGACAGCCGGGTATCTCGGTCTATCTTGAGAGCGGCCTTGCTCAGGAAGCCGTTGACCAGCTCGTTGCCGGTTACCGTCAGGACCCTCTTATTAAAGAGGTGTCGTACATACCACCAGAGCAGGGCCTGGCGGACTTTCAGCAGCGTGCAGGGTTGCAGGACATCATCAGCCAGCTGGGATTTAACCCGCTGCCCGGAGTGATTGAGCTGGTGCCGGTCAGCGACGCCACCGTCGCTCAGTTGGATCAGGCCGTCGCCTCCTATCAGGGCACCACCGGCGTTGACCAGGTTCGGCTTGATCGCCAGTGGGTGCAGAGACTTCAGGCCATACTGTCTCTGTTTGAGCGCTTTGCCATCGCGCTTGGCGTTATTTTCGGGATGACGGTGGTGCTGGTGATCAGCAACACCGTGCGCCTGAGTATTGAAAGCCGGCGGGATGAAATCCGGGTGGTTAGCATGGTGGGCGGAACCCGGGGCTTTATCGCCATGCCCTTTGTCTACATGGGGGTGTGGTATGGGATCATGGGAGCTTTGTTGGCCCACGTCATGGTTTTTTCACTGCTGGCGATGTTGCGCCGTGAGGCGATGACGATTGCCGGGCTGTACAACAGCGATACGGTGTTATCCGGCCCCGGTGTTGAGGTTTCGGGTGTGTTGCTGTCCTGTGGTATATTGCTGGGCGCTGCGGGCGCGGTGGGCAGCTGTTACCGACATTTTCAAACCCTGGTGCCAAATTGAGTAGAGGCAAAAGGGAAAATGTCTGGTAAAGTGCTGTCGGTCGTAAATGCGGTTTTTGTTACTATCAGAACCCGTTTGAACTTCAACTACTTTTGTAGAGTCTATTTAAAGAGGGTATTTTGACGGAGTCAGTTATGGGCAGCAGTCTTCAGCCGGTTGATATGTTAGTCCCTGGCCGCAACATTGATGCGTACGTGGCGTCGGTCGCCAGTATTGCCGTGTTGTCTGCTGAGCAAGAGAAAAGCCTTGCTGAGCGCCTCTTCTTTCACAACGATCTCGAAGCGGCACGTCAGCTGGTTATGTCTCATCTTCGTTTTGTGGTTCACATTGCCAAAAGCTATTCTGGCTACGGGTTGCCCTTGGCAGACCTTATTCAGGAAGGCAATGTTGGCCTGATGAAAGCAGTCAAGCGCTTCAATCCTGAAGTGGGCGTCAGGCTGGTTTCTTTTGCTGTACACTGGGTTAAGGCTGAGATTCACGAATTTATTTTGCGCAACTGGCGCATCGTTAAAGTGGCCACCACCAAAGCACAGCGTAAACTCTTTTTTAATCTGCGCAGTGCGAAAAAGCGACTGTCCTGGTTGACCAACGATGAAGCCGACGCCGTGGCCAAAGACTTGGGCGTTGAGGCCAGGGTTGTCCGCGAAATGGAAGGCCGTATGGCTGGTCAGGATACCTCCTTTGACGGCTACGCTGACGACGACAACGATACTGCCTATCAGGCGCCCGCGTATTACCTGGAAGATCGTAACTCAGACCCTTCGCTGTTGCTGGAGGATTCCGACTGGTCTGACAGCTCTGTTGCTCAGTTAAGAGGTGCCCTGGCACAGCTTGATGAGCGCAGTCGCGATATTTTGCAAAAGCGCTGGCTGTCTGAAGATAAGGCGACCCTGCACGAACTGGCCGATATGTACGGTGTGTCTGCCGAGCGTATTCGTCAGTTAGAGAAAAATGCCATGAAGAAATTGAAGGGTTCCATGGAAGCCTGATTGGCCTTTCTGCTCAGGCAAACGTATGGAAAAAACGACCGTCCCGGCGAGTGGGACCGTCGTTTTTTGTGACTGCTCAAAAACTACTGGTTGAGGGAAAACTCTTCTGAAGCTTGTTGATTCAGACGCAGGAAAGAATGAAAGCCTGCGACTAATGCATGGAATTTCAAGGATAAATCTTTTTATAATTAAAAAAGCGTTCCATATGTCTTGGCAGAGCATCAGACCGGGTATCTTTGATTAACTGGATGATTTCATCATATGAGTTGCCAACATAAATCCTCCTGGTTTCGGTTCTTCCCCAAAACGTCAATTGTGTGCAACCATAACCATCCTTTTTATCGCGAAATGCAACAGCTATAAAGGAAAACTTTTTACCATTGCTCAGGGTTCCCAGAAATATGGTGCCATCTTCATCAGTTTTATCAGTTGCATCAATTTTAACAACCTTCAAGTGTTCTGATCTAATACACGTTTCACCGTTATGGACGACTGGAATATTCCCAGCTTGACAATGGAGTGTTCCATTAAATAATCTTGTCAGGTTCTCACATTTTTCGTCATGTTTTTCTTCAGGGATAGGATGTAAGTTGAGAAATTTACAATCGAATACCTTTGTTTACTTCAGAAATTATTCTTTCTCCAATGCAGTGATTCACATACTTAGTGCCTGTCCGAAAACCCAAACCTCTTGAAAACGTTGGCTTGCAGCCCAATATAAGGCGTGAAGATTTCCAATTCAGGTTGTTTCTCTTATGCGCCAGTCCATCAATCCACAAATGCAGC
>Ga0126343_10000135_pt1 | contig 22400 bp, 11 predicted proteins | sample Cyp2metagenome_FD_92531 | JGI IMG/M metagenome (GOLD analysis project Ga0126343, IMG submission 92531) | Coral microbial communities from Lord Howe Island, Old Settlement Bay, Australia - Cyphastrea 2 metagenome | ecosystem: Host-associated > Invertebrates > Cnidaria > Coral ...
TATGAAGCATGAAAGATTCAAATTGCTCAACGGAACCAGTCCATTTAAATTGGTTTCTATCGCTATTAAATACCAAGAAGTCATCCATGATGTTGTAGAGTGCTCCAGTGATGCTGCGAGTAGTGCGAACCTAAGTAGTAGGTTAATCCTAAGACGAATATTTTGCTCGCGTGAACAACCCAAGCAGCTTCACCCGCATTTTCATCCACTGCGAAAACATCCACGCAACTCTCGTGGTGATATTTTCTACTTGCCTAAGAACTGGGTACCATGCCTAATCACAACCCTTCATCACCCTTTGTTTTCGGGTTACTGTTAACAATGTTTACTTCTCAATTTATAGTGTCCTTAAATGAGCACAACAGTGCTAAATAGCTTGAGTTAGTTAGTCTCTTAGTGAGTTGTTTATCGTTACTTTATCGTATTTCTTTAGGTATAAGAGATAGATATGACCGTCAACCACAGCAACCATTTATAACTTATAGGAACCAATAGATAAACTGGGACAGTGGTATAAGGACTGGTGCTCGAGGCCGCATACGATACGACACTTATATTCCTCGAGGCGTAGTTTATCTCCGTTAACTCCCTAAAATTAAGTAGCTAAAGTCAAAATGTAAATCAAGGTTGATTCCGAGAATCATTTTTCTTTGGAAATTAGCCACGTTGGATACGGGCTATTTTTAGCGTTTTCTAATATATTCAAAATTTTTGCTATCGAAACTGAAACTTGTCAACCTAAAGCATTCGTTCCATCGGTGACCGAGACCAAAGTTGTAGTCACAATAGAGCTTCTTCCGTTCTAATTACAGCCCACTTCATAAAGGTAAGACCTTGTGAAAATTCTATCGAAAATTATCAGAACGACTAGTGTTTTAGTTGTACTTTGTGTGCTGATTTCATGGAATAAGCTAGCTCAGTGATCTCAGTGCTTCCTTCGTTGGTTTTTCTGTACTTACGCTCCAAGAGTTGGTTGTTTTAAACAGTCTTTTATGTCGACATATCGGCTAAATCGTGCTTCATATTGGAAACGAAAACCTTTTTGGTCGTCCATCGCCATTTTAGAAACTAAGGTTGCCAATTGAGAATATTCAACAATGCGGCTAGCTTTCTGTGTTGAAATATACAGTTCCCTCGGAAGCTGTACCTAAATAAGTTCTCAGTTGTATTTGTTTGTTGTCGTATTTCTATAAACCTCAGTGTTAAAGGAAACGTTACGTGATCGGAAAGAGTGTTAGTGAATATTTGCGAGGTTTAGGTCAAAATATGGAACTGGTGCGATCACGTTTCTGAGAAATAAACAAGTATACTATTATAGCTCTTTATTTCAACACGGCGTCAGACCCGCCAGATATTTTCTTCATGGACGAAAGAAAGAGAGTAGGTATAATTCTGATCATAAAATCATCTATAACCTGGTCTATAAAGGAATAAAGTATGCCAACGAGCAAATTTTCAAGCGAAATCAAACCGAATTGGCTGCTGTAGTTAATATTTTTAACAGTTTCGCCTTTCCAAGAAATCCTATTCACCGGGTCAGATTTGGCTTTGAATTTGTTCCGCATAAGCGCACTGGTGTATCTTTCATGCTTTATTCTTCTATAACACATTGAATAAAGCACTTTTTGACAAACAAATAAAGTAACATGCAGGTATGATTCAACCGAACAACCGGGTCAACATATTTCCTAATCCTAACTGATCTAACAGGGTCTGAGATCAGGGACTGTTTCTCTGAGAATCTCAGAATTCCTACTGATTACTAAAACTGTTACTGAGACTGTTTATTTAAAACGCGGGGAAAGGCCCGCTTTCCATTTCACTTTGACGGTGGCGTGCCGTGGCACTAGCAAAAACTTAAAATGTGCGAAAAATTGGAAAGTTCAGATCAGTGCTGCAAAAAGAAGATGAAAGCCATTTGCACTTTCTAGTGTTGGACTGCTATCTTGATAATTTTTAGGCAAAAGCCAGAGAAATTACAGAGTCTGTATGGAATCCGATGGAAAATAGTTTTCTTATTTTGAAATTTGATTCTGAACCGAATTTACGAATAGCAAAGGAGACAACTTGAAGAATTCCATAAACCAAATTTGCAGTAAGTTACTGTGCTAGAAAGCGTCCAGTCGCCTCTCTCTATAACTTCCCGGAATCAAATACTTAGAGATAAATACATGGGAAATTAAAATGCGACTGGACGCTTTATAGCATAGCTACATGCCCCCAATTTGATCAATGCAATCCTTTGTCTAGTTTCTTAACTTTTCTACAGTAATAAATTGTTCAGAATTCGGATAAGGGTTTTTCGTAAGCAGGGTCTTTTATCCCTCGAAGTCTACTTCAGCACATTTCCGTGCTTGGAAACTTCTCATCACTATTGTCCACTTGCATAACAGTTTTTCCTCAGTTGTAAGCTGGTAAAAATAAAGCTCGTATTATATTAGACTTTTATTGGATTGCCATTGTTTATGGCCATTGGCAGCAAACACACAGAGTGCTACTACAAACGAGCGAGACTACCGGACCCTTTTATACTGATTTCTTCGGTCCTAATCTTCAGTGGTAGAAGGAGGTTTTTACCACAAATCAGTGGGAAGCTAGGAAAACTATGACTTGATGGAATTTTCGACATTGCAGTAATCGGTTAAGACGTTAAACTGAGCTGTAATAATTTCTGATCTTGCAAATGCTCGGGGCTAAATGCAGTCTTAACCGATTGACAGGACAGCAGCTACTGGCTCAGAACATGGAAGATAGCGTCCAGGATAATTTTAGCAACCGTTCAGATGAGTCCTTGGAGTCACTTAAGCACCCTCAACAAGAAATAGGTGGACAAAAAATTTCAACCGATTCAGAGGTATTGCGTAGTATCGTGGGCAACCCTGAGGTACTGGCAGTGTTGCATCAAAAGTTCAAGGAGCTTGAAAAACCAGAAAGCCAGTCGACTTGGAAGACACGTTTGCACATTGTCTTCCAGAGTTTACGAGTTCGTGCAATCAGTCCGTCTCGGATGAAGGCCGTTCTGTCATTGTTTTGGAGCAGACTGCTACATGTATTCAACATGGTGTCACAGATTTGGGAAGAAATACGTACTAAACTGAGTGAGGTGCAGAGGAATCTGAAGGCTGTAAACGAGACCCACGAGAAAGTCCAAGAAAATGTCGAGGAGGTTGAAGATCAGGTACGACGACCTTGTTGTTTGAATTTCTGTTCTGTATTGATTTTCTTGTTAAAAATTGAATTTGGTGTCTTAGACAGGGCAACAGGGCTTGGGTAGTGGCAGCTAATGTTCACAGCACTTGCCTTCTATCAATTTGGCCTGCATGAGTACGAATTCCGCACCCGGCGTCACAAGAGGGTTAGCTTAATGTTAGTTCTGGTCTTGCTGCGAGACTTTTTCTCTGAAGTCTTTGGTCCCCCTCGCACCAACCTTCTCGCCCTCCCCTCCCTCCACAAAAACCAACACACCTGATTGGAATCCTTTGTACAGGAGTATTAAGTTGAATCTTCGTATTCATTACGTAGGGTTCAAGAATTTGAAGTCAAAGTATTTCAAAACAAAAAGCTGGGTCATCAAATGAAATACTGCGTGATTGCGCGCTGATGAGCGTAACGTTCATTGCACGTCTATTGTTACATCACAGTACACAACTACGGCATTCATGATCAGATCGTCTTTTTACAAAACTAAAGATGAACGTTTTCAAGTAATTGACAATAGTGATGAGAAGTTTCCAAGCACAGAAATGTGCTGAAGTAGACTTCGAGAGATGAAAAGACCCTGCTTACGAAAAAACCTTATCCGAAGTCTGAACAATTTATTACTGTAGAAAAGTTAATTAGAAACTAGACAAAGGATTGCATTGATCAAATTGGGGGGAGTTCATAACAGCCTTTCGGTGTTTCGTAGTTAATAAAAATCATATTTACATTTTTTTGTATCTATACGCACTGAGATTCTTTCGCCTGAATAGTCGAGTCTTTGAAGCAGTCTTCTCATTGCCAAAATCCTGTGAATACAGATGAAGAATGAAATCATATAAAAACGTTGACCGTGGAATCTTCTAGATACTATGCTACTAAGCTTTTTTATTGGAGATCATTTTCAGCCTGAAGTAGAAGTTCACTTGCTATTTTAAGGTGTAACTCGGTATTGCTAATGCATGTTTCTGTTTTGTCATCCGTGTAAACTACGCAGATCAGAAAAACCCGTGAAAACGACTACGAGATCTCAAGCACGAAGAGCAAGGATTTGGAAATCCAACTGATTACCGCCAAGCGTGACCTGGGGAATTGTGAGGATGGTCTGAGTGATGTACAAGGTGAAATGGAGCGTCTCAGAGCTGCGATTAGATGGCTTAAATTCGCACATGTCATTGGATTTGTTTTTGCAGCCGTCCTAGCTGCAGGAGGTAAGGATTTTGATCTGTACTGGTCTTTAACAGGGGAATTTTGTGATAGCTCGTCCTTCCTTTTAAACGTTAAGAAGCAGGCTTGGAACCTCTTAGAGTGTTCAGCCTAATCAGATCCACAACGGGATCTTTCGTGGTACCTATTAGGGTATTGAGCCGAAAAAAAGTCGACGTCATTTAATGTGTTGTTTGGAGAATTGGTACGTACACCTCTCAGGGGTGAAAACCATTTCAAGCCACGCCCACAACTCAGCATCTTGGTTTACCTCTCAAGAGCCCTCTCAAGGATTTTTTTTTCAATATTTCCGGCTCGTAACCCGGTCGTTTTTATATGGGGGCCCCCCCCCCCCCAACCTTTCCTCCCGCGGATCCTTAGTAACCTATGAGCCAGTATAATTCTCAGTGCGAGGTAACGTCTTGCTCGTAAATTTGTTTTACTTGCTCAGTTCTGTACTGCTACGTCAATCCAGCCGGCCTCCTCCTCAGTGTGAGGGGAGATGAAGACGAGGAACTTTGGGACCGAAGCTCCTACTCGGCTAAAGAAAGTACAAATACCCCAGTGAAAGGGTTTAGGACTCCCGGCTTCATGATGATAGCAGTTAGTGTAGCCATGCTCGGTCTGCCCTTGAAATGGATGATTCAGAGTCTGCTCATCAACTCGCAGCTGTTAGCTGAATGTGAAAAGTTCATAGAAGAAGACCTTCGTAAAGCGCACCGCCTCCAGAAAAAGTTGAAGCGAGCGGTTGAAAAAGAGGTGCCGGAAATGAAGAAACAGCTGGTTGTGTTAGAATGTGACATATCTCGGTATGCCTCGCTGCAGAAACTTGACTGGGATTGACTTGATCGAGGCTGAGGAGGCCAAACAAAAACCGGAAGTCTTACATGATTAAAACTAGACTAACATATTGTAATTAGTATCCACTAGAAGACGCTGTTACGCTTTGGCTGGTTATAGTCATTCAGATGCTGTTGTGTCCTGAAAAGCGAAGGGAGTATCCTTCCATTCATTATGAGATATGGAGAGCCTTAGAGCTTTCTGAAATAGTAGCTGCCAAAACAAATATAGAAAAAGCTTTTAAAAACACTTGCTTCTTCCAGCTGTTCAGTTAGTTGGGGCGTTGCGCGAAAAAACGCCTAGAGACTAGAGAGAAAAAACGTGAAAAGTGTCCCCCATTTTTCTCTCGCCGTTTTCGGATTCTCTGTGCATTCCAACTAAATAAAAAGCTTTATTCTACAGAGGATTAAACATAGGGTGATCTTTGATCTCCCTCTGTATTTAGTTTGAAAGACATTGAACCTTTTCGTGTTTAAACGTTTTGGGGAAATAAAGTAACATTTTACGCATCTGTGAACTTGATTGCTCCTTGTTGTAGCGTGTCGCACGTGGGACAAGCTAAGACAAGGCCACACTCATCATTCAAAGTCATGTAAATTTAGTTAGTGTGCTGTGAGGATATATTGAATATATTAGATAAATTAACACGTTTGATTTGTGGTAAACAACCTTGCTGCTACTTTGAAGAAGTATTGGTTTATTTTATTTTAACAAGATTATATGTAGAGATAGATAAAGCGTGTTTTAATATAAAAGTAGATGGAGAAAGTGTATTTACATAAACGTATAGCATATATTGCTGCCATACATTGTGTTGGCAACTGGGTCCTCAATAGAAGCTTATACGTAGCTCAATAATAATCAATAAAAACAAGATTATTTGTATGGCCATAATCGTTTCTGACAGCAATGCAAAAACAATAGGTGTTTGAAGAAAGGTCATCCTCGGAAACCAAGGGGCAGCCAGTCGGGACGATGCGATATTTTCGGGCGTCGCGTCGCCCGAAAATACCGCGTCGTTCCGAAAAGCTGGCCCTTGGTTTCCGAGGAAGAAAAAGTCTATACTGTGATCGAAAACATGCCAAGAGCTAAACAACAGGAGCTACTACAAGAAACTAAAAAAAAACATAACTCAATGACTGAGAGTGAGGGCGTTCTTTAAGAAATTTCCTCTCAAGTAATCTTAAGATCAGTCGAGTATGTTGATAATGGCCACTTTCGGCATATTAAAATTCATCTTGATATACTGAGGCCTAGAGGACACAAACAAAAGAAATGAATAACTATGTCATTCAATAACCTTCGTTTGTGTCCTCTATGCCTCACTATCAAGCTGAATTTTAATATATCGAAAACAAGCTACTGGATTTCAGGTTTTAAAAATAATATTGTAACTAATAATTGCTTAAAGGTCGGGATTGTATTTTCTATTTTCTAAGATTATTTCAAATAAAGAATTAGGAACTGAGTCGTCTTCAACGTCTTCAGCGTTGCCGGACCACAAACTGCATGGCAGTGCAAAGACTGTCAAATAGGCCATTTTCGAATTTGCTTTAACCTATTTCTCTCAGAGAGTTTCGGTGCCCTTCTTTTCATGTGAAAATGAGATTTCAGTCGCATGCAAGTTATACTCATTTTCGTGAGAATGAATGTGCACAACTCGGAAATGGGCTATTGATTATCGGAAGGTTTTTCAAGTTAACTATTCTCAGCCCTTCCTTTTCAAGTTTCCCTTAACTTTCGAAAATTTAAGGTGGCTGTGAACCCCATGTGCATAATTTTTCTTTTTAATTTTGCAAAAAGTTACGTCTTGTCCATTTACAATAAAAATTCGACGAACCCAAATGCCCGACTTCGTTTTACATTTTGAGTTATTGGCAGTAAAACTAAAATTAAAATTAAGGTCGTCTTAGTAGGTCAGATTATTGCTATGGTAACCTTTTGTGTCAGGAAAATAATAACAGCGAGATCACCAATGATTAGGCAATATTTTGATACCATGATTGAACCACCAACATAAAGCAATTAACTACAGTGACCAATCAAAATCGAGGGTTTCGAAAGTGCTCAAAACAGTGACGAGCCACTGAAAGAAGGAAGTGATTCTCAAAAGGAAGTTAGACGCTGATATTTTAGAACCTGAAGTCTTCTGCTATTTTGTAGAAATTACTGAATAAATTTTAATCCTTTTTACTACATCCCTGCGAGATGGGAAACTGTTGTAAAACAACGACCGTTTCTTCTAACTAAATTAAAACACTGATCCCCCCCTCCTGCAGCCACCCATCACTACCTACTTCATAACAGGTCACACAAACGTCAGACAGCTCTCCCCAAACGGCTCATCCAGCTTGGTAAAAAGCTACTTGACGTGTTCATGATAATTTTAGTTTAATTGACTGGCATGCAAGTCGAGGACATAGTGCAACCGGCGTTGGATGACAGACAACCCAGTCGGGACGATTGGATCATAACAATCTGAGCGCATCCTTTGCCATCAGCCCGCCATAGCTTGTAATATAAGTTGTTGTCACCGAGTATACTTTTTCAAACCGGCACTAGAAGTTGCTAAAGCAAAGAAATCTTGCGTTCTTAGAGCGCCTTTTTTTCGTGACCGAGTGAGAGGTGGCACATGGTCCGAAAAATGACTACCCTCATATTTTGCTCAAAGATACCCCATGATGAGGCGATAAACGTGGTATAACTTTTTTGCCGAAATCTACTTTTGTTTCCCAGAAAATTCACAAAAACTGTACAAGATGCCGACCACTTCAAATATGGTGGACATCAGTGCGCCGAGTATCAACTCTAGATCTTCGCTCCTGAAAAGTGCAAAAGCAAGTTCATTCTTCTTGTTTTTGTGCATTTGAATGGAAGGCATTGGCAAATCATTTAAGCCGAAAACCAGGATTTTTCACAGCAAGTGTTTAAAAACCACCAATATTTCATGATTTCAAAATCTATTTTTGGAGCAATTTTTCAAGACATGTTTTACCTATGCGGTATAACTCCGAATTACTTGAGATTCACGTTGGTGGAAATGTTCTTCTCTTCAAGGATATAAAAACTAGTTTGGGGCTTTTAATTACTGCACGGGAAATGCACGTTCAATTTCTGGAAAATCGCTACCTCTAGATGTGAACAACTACAAATAATCTAATTCGAGAGTCTCTGCTGTCGAACCCAAAATTCCGAGCAAATCTTTGTTCTTAGCATCCTGTTAAATAAAAAATTAATATTATAAGCTCACCTTGTAAATCCAGTGGTTCTGAACCCCATGTGCAGAAGTTTTTTAAACTTTGCCAAAAGTTGCATCTTATCCTGCTTATCAAAATTCGATATTAGGGAAAAAATTCACCATGCCATTTTTGAAATATAAGCGCTTAAATCTGAAATTAAGGGTGTTTTTAGCAGGTCATAGTGTCGCTATAGTAACTGATTGTGTCACGAAAATTATACCAACGTGTTTATCGGTGATTGGGCAGTTTTTTAATTCCATGATTGTAGCATTAATTGATTAAGAGTGGTAATAATGAACCATCAAAATCTACGTCTTGGAAAGTACTGGAAACTGTTTTGAACCACCTCAATAACCACTAACCGCTATGGACCGGTGAAGACCATTCCGATCTCGGTTTAAGAAATTGATGTCTGTTTTTCATGTGTGCTCAAACTTCAGAACTTAAAAGATTTGATAATACATGTATTATGTATGTAGTTGTAGAGAGTTGAAGAAGACGCTTGGAAGAAATGCATTCGAAGTCGTAGACATTTTCCCATCAGGTATGTTTGGAGAAACGAAGTGCCACCCCGCATTTTTCCATTCTCTTGCGCGTGTTGACTCAAAAAAAATAAATAAATAAATAAAACAAAATAAAATAAAATAACGCCCTGGACCCGTGGTTCGAAAGTCTGTTAACGCTGACCCAGGATTAAAAGTTAATCGAATTACCCATTTTTCTTTTATAAAAATGCTTTTCATTGCTTATGTGTTGTGAAGTTTCATATTTCATCAAACTCAAACCTGAAGGACAAACAATATACACCGACAGAAAACAGCAACCAAAAGTCGTAAAATTGAAATCAAAATTCTCACTAATCCTGAGTTAGCTTACTCGGGCTTTCAACAACCCGTCTCTGAAGACATTAACGTTTTTCCAAGAACTGCACTGACGCTAAATCCATGGCCTCAGTTGTTACAATATATCACCCCCATACGCTCAGTTCTTGTATACGTGTTGATACAAAATTTAAAGCCCTGAAATTATATTTGCTTCTGACCAGTTCAACTGACGCGTGTCGGACCGGTTTCCAAGAATTCGTGATCAATTCACAATGAGAGAAGAAACAAAATGAATGTGCACTACATCTCGTTATAAACGGTCTGGCCTGTCTAAGAAATCATTAAATATTAACTACGTTGCTTATGGCCCTCTGACGCGTAATTTACTGAGATCAAAACTGAAAACTGTCGGGGAATGTCCTATTCGAAAAATATTCAGAGTTCTGGGTAGTGCAGCTGAACAGATCTTTATAATGAATCATGTTGCAAGAAGCAATGGCTTCGAGCGTACTTTCGATGATCTAGCTACTGATTGCGATGACCGTCTGAATTGTCTTCCTCCTGACTTACATATTCCATGTAGCTGATGACCGTGTCGTAAAGGTGGACGATGTTAACCCTGCGCCTGTTGTTTTTCTCTGTTTGCCATATTCAAGTTGCATGAGTCGGGACAGTGCTTGAAGCCGGCATCACATTTATTCAAAGTTTAGCCGAGAGAATGTTGGCTTCAAACTTAAGTTATAAAAATGTTGTTTCCAAAGTTTATACTAAAGTAACCTTCGTGGCAAAGTTGTGGCAAAATTGAGTTTAATTGCAACATAACGCCTATATACTCTCACAACTTTTTTCTTGCTTATTTTTAGTTGCTGCTTTCGTGGACTTTTCATGATTCAGCTAGAGTTAAGACGGAACAAACTTTTATTCTATGTTGCTGATCAAGTGTTGCAGAAGTAGATGATTTAATCACTGAACGTACTGAATTCTTCTCCTTGACGCAATTTTAAGGTTGAACAACACGGCTATCAAATAAAGCAGTTTTCTTGGATAAAAGCGCCCTTATTTTATGTTTCGCTTCATTTAATTTCTTAGCTATTTTCTAAAATCAAAAAACGTACGCAAACCTTATAATAACCAGTAAAATACGATTATATATATTAGTTCCAAGGTGAAACGTTTCTGTGCGAGGCTATTCAGGTCCGCGGCATGCAACCGAAGTTGTGTCAGCCATTTCTGAACGCCGCTTCCACTAATTCGACAGCTCAACTTCAATGTAAATTTCGAATAATAAGGAATTTATATTGCAAATAAGCCGTGCGCATTATCGTTAAAATAAACTAAGTATTAATTCAACGAAACAGGTTAGACCTCGCAAGAGAGATTCGGAAAATGAAGGCGTTATTAGGAAGGACTAATTTTTGCTCTCAAACTTCAAAACTTAGTAGATTTCGATTGCGTGATTTCTAGGAATTAGAAGTTGCCTCAAGGGCACATGGACACTGCACAGAGCCAAGTCGAGCGTGACATTTTCCCATCAAGTGTGTTTGGTATTCTCTGGGTAAAATTAATTAAACTTTTAAAACTGTCGATCTTTGCAAAGGAATAAATGTTACATTGCTGTCTACTAAAAAGGGAGGTGTAGAAAAACTTTTAAATTGTCGACCCGACCGTTTTTCGTTTTTACTTTAATTGTGCTCGCTGGAAATATTGTCAACACTCTGTTGATTTTTTTTTTTACGTAATAAAAATGAGAATTAAATTGCAGTTAGCAACAGTAACAACCAGATGAGACATCAGCTCGACGGAGGTTTAATTCTTTGTTTACTATAAATCGCATTTTAAAATGCCACAACCCCAAAGCCATATCGCGAAGGAATGAAAGTTTTTCATCTTGGGTCTAAATTCGAAGAACTACACTGACATTAAAACAACACTATAACCGGCTTACGTAAAGCAGTTCACCAAAAATGGAAATCATCCAGCGTGACAAAACCTGCTGGACGTGTTCATGATAATTCTAGTTTAACTCATTGGCAAGTTGAAGACAAAGCGTTGGCTGGCAGACATGCATGGAAAAAGAGCAAACAGATAGCATCCTTCCCCATCAGCTCGTAACAGTTTTGAAGTCTTTGTTATCGGGTCTAACCTCTTCTGGTGGATAAGTCGAAAGTTAAGTTGAGTTATTACATTATGACTGCGTATTTAAAACAAAAAAAACGGCGGTCAAAGTTGAAGGCTACGTTGTAGCAAACAATCTTGCGTTTTTAAGTCATATTCAGTACTAGAGGCAATCATGGTTCCACGTACTTTCGGTGTTGTGATGAAGGCTAAGGTGTCTTTCCCTCTGACCTAACAATATAGCTGATCAAAATACAGTACAATTTATTTTTATACGCCGCACATGTTGAATCTCCTGCGTGCAGCAATTTCAATTTCAAGATGGAGCAAGATGGCTATCAAACGATTCTCAAGACTCAAGAGAAAGATAACGGAAGAAACAGACTTGCTATGAAAGAGAACTCAGTGAAGAGAAGGAGTTTTTGATGATGGCTCTCAGTTCAATGTAAGTTCCAACTTCAGAACTGAAAAGATTTGTTAATTTAATTTTCTGGGATTTTTAAGTTGACTCAAGGCTGCAAAGTCGAGCGATATTTCCCCGGGAGGTAAGCTCGCTGTTCTTAGCTTATATCGTTCTACAGTCAACTTACGGTTGTCGAGTGTAAATTAATGCATGGAAAATTAAAGATCGCTTACGAGAGCCAGAGTCTTCCCTTGTTTTAAAAATAGTGCAAGAAGTACTTTCATCCAATTTGGAGAGTTCAGGACAGTTTAGATGAAAGTAGACACTAATGATAACAAAGCTGCGAAGAGGCGTAGGTTCATCAGCCAATGGCTTGAGGTATTCCCTTTTGACGTCGAAGTTGTAACGACATATATTCACTTATAAACCTATGTCTGGGATGGGAAATTCCAATTTACCAAGTTAAAACTAGAGCTTGAAGCTACTTAATTTCTTAGCGGTTTTTCAAAACAAAAAAAATCTATCCATGACAATAGGAGTAACTTCTAGTAAATATTTGGTCCAAAGTTGTGACAACATTGTTTCCAAAATTAACATGTAAACTTGACCGGCAAAAGTAGTTTTCTTCACTAAGTTGTAGGTGGCAAAACCATGACGTATAAAAATAGACAATTACATTGGTTGATATTAATCGCATGACTAATTCCAGCATGTGTGGTATCTATGCTTTCCATGAACTTTTCACGTGTTCAGTCTGTACTGATTGGTGAGTTCAGGACAGAAAAAAGGCGTTGGCTGGCAGGCATGCGCAATTGCAATAATTGGACACAAAATAAACTGTTTACACCTTTCGCCATCAGCCAGCAACAACGTGCAGATTGTGGCTATTAAGTTTCAACTATCCCGGAGAATCAATCAAAGTCGAAGGTAAAGGTAGGTTGGTGTAAGATGACTGCGTACCTTTTCGAAAAACTTTCAAAGTTATGGAAAATACTACTGAACAGATCAATAGAATCAAGCGTTCTTGAATCTTATTTCAAGGAGCAATAGTTTCTCGTCCTCTCGATGATCTAGGTATGTCGCGTTGAAGACTTAAGTGCATTTCATACCTACTTTCTTAAAAGACTGTTACTTTTTGTCGCTGATCAACATGTTGTCGGAACTGGGGCCCGTTTCTCGAAAGCCCCGGAAACTTTTCGGGCCCGTAAAGCCATAGCAAAATCTCGAACCTTACGATTACATAGCCGTTTTATTCACATATTCTTAATACGAAGAGAAGTTCTCTTCATACAAGAAGTTTCAAGCGTAAACACTTCTCCGTTTTTAGACGCCGCGAGATGGACGAAAAATAGCTTTACGGCCCGAAAAGTTTCCGGGGCTTTCGAGAAACAGGCCCCTGGACCGGATTTAAACGCTGCACGTGTTGATTTCTTCTGCTTGTCGCAATTTCAAGTTAGAGCAAGATGGCTCTCGAACTATTCTCTTTGAACTGTGACGAAGAATATTCTCACTGCTTTTAAGAATGGACCAAGGCCACTATTTTCACAGAGAAATAGAACAGGGAAACAGACTTGATACGAGGAGTAAATTTAGTAAGAAGAAAGTGTTTCTCAGTGATGATGTATTTCACTTCAATATAATCTCTAACTTCAGAACTTAAGAGGATTTGATAAGTCAGTTTTCTGGGAATTTGAAGCTCGAGTGATATTTCCCCATCAAGTAAGCTCGCTATTTTCAGCTTCTATTAACCGTACTCTTTCTACATCGACTAACAGTTGTCGACTGTACAGCAATAAAAACTGAATTGCTTTTATCTAAAGCAAGCGAGACGTGGCCCGACGCAACTAAAATTAAAGATCGCTTAAAAGAACCAGACCTTTAAGTCTTCCTTTTCAGTTTTGACAATAGTGAAAGAAGTATTTTCATCCGATTTGGTGAATTCAGTCCAGTTTAGATGAAAGTAGACGTAACTAGGAGAGACATAGGTTCATCCGAGCTGATAGCTTGAGTTATTTCCCTTTGTTACTTCGAAATTGTAAAGACATTCCACTTATAAACATTTGTCTCGGTTGAAAATTCCAAGAAGTGCACTGCTACAACCAAGCAAGGTAAATAAATGATCTTATAGTTTTAAGCGAAATGCATCTTCAACCGTTCCTGTTCTTGTGTACGTCTTGACTCAAAGCCGTGAAAGTTCTGAAGCCCAGTTTCGCTCCAACAAGTTCAACTGACTTGTGCGGTAATTTGTGAAGGCTCGCTGTGACAAAGTCAAACTGAAAGATAAACAAACTGAGGTGGCTCTTGATGTATTTGATTCTATTGGCCTCTCTCGGTAATCCAATGTATTGATCAATTGCAATCGTTGAGTGAAAATTAATGTGATAGCACTCTGTAAAAACACCTCGAAAGGAAAATGTGACGCAGTCAAATTGGCTGATCAGTTTCCTTGTTCGTCAAGTTTTAATGTGAACTATTGACAGTTTCCGACTGGCATCACATTAAGACGTTTTTTAATTACATCGGCAACCGATATTTTAGTAAGAGCACTCTGTACTGTCTCAATGAAGATGACTGGCCTATCTTTACACCCGAAGCCTAGTTCGTGCTTTTTGGTCAAGACCATCATGGCTAAAACTGTTCTCTTGGCCACCGAAGCTACGGCGCTGTATTGTCCAAGTAGAATTAGCAGTTTAATTTGTTTTGAGTGTATAGATAAAACATACTTGTTCAAGCTAAAGAAAGGCACTGTTTCGATGGAGTTTTAAATCAGTGCTGCATGTCACTTTACTATAAGTCGCTTTATGTAACTTATTGGCTCAAAGAATGGAACTGAATCACGAACGCATTTCTGGGAAATTTGATAAGTTGAATAACTCTTTCAGTAATGTGATGTAGATCAGTTATTTCTGCCTTCGTTGATGGTCAGGTTTATGAAAACATTCACTACATGCTATTATCATGATTTACAGTATGTGTGAATTTTAAACGAATTTTGGATTTGTTTTCATGAAAGTTTACTGATATATACTAATCACATAGTTAAAACCATGAACTTGGCCACAATATCTACAGACTTCAGTTCGATTCATCATCGTTTTTTGTTATTGAAAGAACAGATGCTTGCACATAATAGCTTCTTATATCTCTCTTTATGATTGTTTTACCAATGCGACAATTCAGAATGGGCAATGATAATACCCTATTGATTGTGAACTCCTTCATCATATTAGAAGATAAATCTGCATTCTTGGGAGGCACCAGTTGGTCTTACTTGAAGTTCTAGAGTATTTAAGCCACAAAATTGGTCTTACTTACTTCGACCATACTTCGGTCTTGATTTCGACTAATTAGAAATTTAAATTGTATATAATCCGTGCGCGTTATCCTTTTAAGAATGAACTAAGGATTAATTAAAAAAAAAAAACAGTTGAATCTCCTGCTTGAAACATTTCAAATTGGAGCAAGAAGGCCATTAATTGTGCAAGAAGTATTTTCACCCGGTTGGGTGAATTCAGTCCACTTTAGATGAACTTAGACATTCTTGATAACAAAAACCGAGAAGAGGCATAGGATCATCCGCCGTTAATTTGAGTTACTCGTTTTTACGCCGAAATTGTAAAGACATATTCAGTTATAAATTGACATTTGTCTGGGTTGAAAATTCCAAGAATTGAACTGCTTCAACCCAGCCAGGTAAATCAAAGATCTCAGTTTCGGTGAAATTCATCCTCATCCGTTCCTGTTCTTGTGTACGTCTTGACTCAAAACGTTAAAGACCTGAAGCCCATGCATTTTGCTTTAACTAGCTCAGTCACTGACTCTGGCGTGCTGTCATTTGCGAAGGCTCAAAATGAAAAGTCGAAAATGAAAGAAAAACAAATTGAGGCGGCTCTTGATGTATTTAATTCTCTTGATAGTCTGGCTTCTCTTGGGAATCCTATGCATTGATCGATTCTAATCGTTTTGTGAAAATTAATTCGATATAACTCTGTAAAAGAGACACTTTCAAAACATAACTTCTTACATCTTCCTTGACGATATTCTTCTAATTCAACATTTCAAAATGGGCACTGATAAGATCGCAATGATTATAAACACTTGCGACGTATTAGCTAGACGAGCAATTTGCATTTTTTTGAGACATCGGCAGATGTCTCGTGAAGTTCTAGAGTCGAGCAAAAAACTGTAATTAGCTTTACCAAGAAACTTGGAAAGTTAATTATGTTTGAGGATGGCTTTTTCAGCTTAAACTTTAGATCTTAAGGGTTTGATACTATGTATGTAGTTTGGAGAAGACGCCAGGAAGAAATGCATTCGAAATAGAGCGATATTTCTATAAGTATGTTTGGAGAAGCAAAATACTTCTCCATGTAATCATTCGACCACTCGTGTTGACTCAAGTCACTCAAATAAATAACACTCTGAAGACATAACAGAACTACACTGACGCTAAATCTACGGCCTTAATTGTTAGCATCTCCTCCACACGTTCAGTTCTTGTATTCGTGTTGACACAAAATTTAAATTCCCGATGTTTCTACCAGTTTAACTGATGTGTGTCGCGCAGGCTTTCCTAGAATCCGTGATCAATTCATAATGATAAATTAAAACAGTCTGACCTCTCTAAGAAATCATAAAATATCAACTACGTTGCTTATGACCTCGTCACCCATAATTTACTGAGATCAAAACTGAAAACTGTCTGGGTACTTACTATTTCGGAAATCATTTAGAGTTTTGGGTAGTGCTGTTGAACAGATCAATTTGGGGATCATTTGCGGTACTGGGACCATTTGCGGGCCCGTACAGACCTCTGAGGAAAAAAACGTAAATTTCAGGAGCTATTGGTGAATGAACCATTCTTCGGTTCTGATTAGAAATTCATACTCATAATGTTTTCATTGCTTTTGAAAATGGACTAAGATTTATCAGAGAAATAAAGCGGGGGAAACAGGCTTAATAAGAGAAGTCATCGGCCAGTGAAAATAAGAAGGTTTTGATGGTGACTTTCAATTCATTATAAGCTCCAACCTCAGACCTTAAAGGATTTGATCATTTAGTGTTCTGGGAATTTGAAGTTGACTCAAGGGCTCAAAGGCATTGAACATCTAGCGATATTTTCCCCATTACGTATGCTCGCTATTCTCAGCTTATTTTAACCTTACTCTTTCTACATCAACTAACAGTTGTCGAATGTAAATTAATAAAAAATGATTTACTTTCATCTAATAGAAGCGAGTATGATTTGGGCCGATGCGAGCGAAACTGAAGATCGCTCAGGCAAGCCAGCTCTTAGTCCGATCTTTCCTAGTTTTGACACTAGTTTAAATAGTATTTTTATCCGGAAGTTGGTGAATTAAGTTCAATTTAGATGAAAGTAGACAATGAAGATAGTAAAAACTGAAAAGAGGCATAGGTACATCAGCCGATAGCTTGAGTTACTCCTTTTTTACGCCAACATTGTAAAGACATATTCAGTGATAAACACCTCTCTGTTTTGGAAATTATGAGATCTGCACTGCTATGTAAATAAATAATGGTGAACTAAGTGGAGTGATATTTGGTCTGAAATCATACGCGTGATTTCAAAATCGAACGATTTGAATTCACAAGGATGATTTCAGACCGAAATTGCACGACCCGTAGTTCAATTGCCACTTTACTGGATCCATTTTGAAATCGCATAGTTTTTAAGCCAATTTGCCAAACAATGTCTTTTTTGTCTTTCATTGTGATTGGCTAGTTTAAAAAAGCCTTGGAATCTATAATTGGTTGTTTTGTTTTACTGTCCCATTCTCATTGGCTGAAAAAAAGATGTGATTTAGAGCACTAAAAGAAAGTGGGATTCGTGAATAAATTGCATCGCTGAGAGCCAATCACATTTGAAGGATAGCCAGTGATTTCAAAATGGATTTAATAAAAGATCATAATTTACGTTCTAATTCGCTTCGCTCAAACGAACGTAAACCATTGTACCCTTAGATTCCCGTAATGCAAACAAATAACACGAGAAATATGGTAGGATGCGCAAGCGAATCCAAAAGAGTTTATTGTAAGATAGAAATTACAAAGTTGTTATTGTTCTTGTTTTGTTTTGGTTTAAACAATTCTTTAGATACTACTGTATGCAGAAACTAATATACGCTCGATAATACGTTGCAAACCTCAGTAACATGCAACCTGTTTTCAAGGCTTTCTTCAACATACATATCCTCGGCAAAATCAGATTTCCACCCACCATGTATTTTAAGAAGTCTTTCTAGAATCGAGTTCCTACTATATTGCGTACTGCAGCTGTAATACCACCAGATCGTAAACTATATGAAGACCATAAACATTAGGGTTGTAGCCCAGCTGACTTAAGGTATCCCTTAAGATATCTCTACAAGTAGTATAAGAAGTCTTTTCGCTTCTCAGGGTATAGCTAGAAAAAGAAAAAATTCCCTTCCCCATAAACATCTCTCCGTTACTACGAGGCACAAAAATTCTTATATAATCGCTGTGAAATTCAATATGCCTACGAACGATATTGCATAATTCGTCACAACGAAAAAACCTTGCGAAAGCTAAAGAGCATAACGCAGTGATACGCAGATTCTTTAAATTGGCATCTTTCTTGTTATGAATATCTAAATTCACCTTATAATTTCTGAGGAAATAGGTTTCTTTTTCATAACTGGCTGTGACTTCTGGCGTTTAGCAGATTCGATGATCACTATCCAAAGGATTACAATCCAACTGACTAAAGACAAAGAATGTAACCATTTAAGGGCCGCATGGGCTAAAAATTACTGAGGAACTAGAAGCGCAAGTCTGCTGAACTTCAAACAAATATAGAGAAACAACACTAGCTAAGTGGAAAAGGTAACTGCATGTTGAAATGCCTACTTTTAGACCAGTCCACGAACTTTCTGATAACACGAACGTGAAATTTAGTAGTCGAATCCGCCCTGGACTTCAACATAACATCGAGAACTTAATAAACGTTGATTGAAGAAAATTGCTGAAAGCCTTTCCAGGAATTACTTGATAGCATAATTTGGAAAGACAAGAACAAAACATACATATCAAAAGAACAAAAGAAAGACAGAACATCCTTTAATAACCGTACAAAAATCAGTCATTGTTGGGGCCAGTGCCACGTAAGACGATAAACCATAGAATGGGCCAGTGCTGCGTAAATCAACAACCATTGATTAGGTCAGCACCACATAAATCAACTATACTCCCATTAGGACAGCACCATATGAAATGATAGGCTAAAAAATAGGCCAATGCCTCATAAATAAACAATATACTGCTTTGGCTAGTGCCAACAATTGCGAATAGTCGTAGGCTAGTGAACCTCGTCCAATAAATTAATCTGTAAATTTTAATCTAAAGGCAATGATATTTCCTGTGAAAAGATCAGACCCTAGGAGCGAATTAAAATTTCTTCCGTGGGTAAGAATCTCATTCCCGATATGAATAGCGTGAGCCACGAGATCATGACTACACTTGTGTGCAATTAAAGGCCAGAAATGAGACGAGGGCCAAAGAGGTACAACGAGCGTACCAACGGCCTGCTGAGATTTCAGATAATGTAAAACGCGTGGGATGATACCAACTGGAGGGACAACTAAGCAATTTTCTCCTCGAAGAGACTGAAAGAAAAAAATCAGCACCCGAGGAATTGGGGTTCCAAAACCTCGAGAAATACTTGGGGAACTTATGATTATAATAATTTACAAAGCCCTTTATCAAGCTTGTTAAACTATTTCATAATAATTGGAAAATTATTTTTGTGGGACTGCAGAAGAAGCCAAGCACTTCCTAAAATTCAAGGACTGCAATCGAAACTTAAAATTAAATTGAAACTGAAAAAAGGATAAACAAAAACAACTTCTTTGAAAAGAAATGGATACTCATTCCATCATGAGTATTCAAGCTCTTCTTGTGTTAGTTTTTTTTTAAAATTTCAATATGCATGGATGTTTTATCTTGTTGCTTATTGATTAAATATAAATATATGTTGCATTTGTAATCGTATTACCTTGTAAGTAACTGTTATCGCAAGTTTAATAAGTAAGCAGATTATTTTGTAGAATAAGTGATTTAATTGTATTATTGTAATCAACACCCGTAATCGCATTGTATTGTAAGTAGCGCGTAAGTAATTGAATTGTTAAATTGTTATGCTGGTAATCTAATGGACTTAAGTAGTTGTAAATTCTGTAATTGTTCTAGATTGTGCAAGTAGATGTGGTACTTTGGGTAGTTTGTGTTGTAAGTGGTGTGAATAAAGTGAAAAAAGGAAAAAAAATGCAAAGCAATCTAGTACACTCTGCGGACCCCACAGGCCATCAAGAAAAAGAAAAAAATTCTTCACTATACAGATCCCAACGAAAGCTCTGAAGGCTAATTCTGAACAAGACTTCCACTGACGCGAAGGCACGCGTGCCATCTTAAGTTTTAATTCCGACCAATTACAAATTTTGTACCACATATGATCGGTGGCCTTTGTAGTTTTGAAAATTAAAAATGGATTAATTTGGTGAAACATTTAAACCTGACAAGAGAGGCAAGCTCGAATAATAGTAACAATATTTGTTAAACTGAGCGTTATCAGCTAAAGACTCTATTTCAGGACATATCATCGTTATTGACATTACATTATCAGTTACAACCGTGATGCCGTCTGTTTTTGACATAACTTTGCTCAACTTTTGGAATTTGCTTTTAGTTGTGGTGATTTTCTCTTAGAAAATGTCAAAATACTTATCTCTCGTCAAGTAAAATTTAATAAAAAGATTGACTTCAAGGTTTCAATGTATGGAACAAGGATACATCGCCAATAACAATACTCTTTTGTGCTACCCCTAATTTGTAAATTACGCGTTGCAGCTCCAATGTTAATCTACAATAGGGCCCAGTTAAAATTCTTCTCATGGATAATTTTAAACCAATTTGATTTTAATTTGCAGTTATGGCAGATGCCTGTAGCATGGGGTACCAAGCAGTTGTGAACACGATCGAGGGCTTCCTGACAAACATCGACGGATTGACCGACGAAAATACAGGACGACTGAGTGAACTTGGTGAAGTTTCCAATGTCTTAGCAGATATCGAAAAAGAAAAAGGCGAAGTTAAAGGGACACCTAGAGTCGACCAATGCATAATGCTCATAAAGAACGTTTGCAGCGCTCTGCTATTTGGGTCTTACCCGGAGCTTCTATCTAAACTCTCAGATTTTTTCAGTATGGTCAATGACATGGAGAACAAACAGAAAGAGGACAAATCATTTGAGCTTCCAGAAGCCATGCAAGCAAGGGTCGATGCAGTTAAGCACTATCTGAAAAGAGCCCAAGAACGGTTGGAGAAGATAGATGACACGTTTTCTGACCTAAAACGAAAGGTGAGCCGTTAATAGTCTCTTATTTTTTCTAGGGAATAGATGACTAACGCGAAAATAAGTCAGAGACAATTCCTATAGAACACTGTACATCGGTCTGACCCTAGTATGAGCGACCGCTCACGAATATAGGAGGATCTTTGTTTACAATATTTGCCTCATTAGCATGAGTGATACAGTTTTTTTGGAGCTGCAAAAACAGTAGTTCTGAACATTGAAAGGGCACAACACGATCAACTGTTCCAAGGAATTTTAGTCCGATGTACTTATTTAACACTTTCTGTGCAAGGTGGGTTTAATAACTCAAGAATGCAAAGAATTTATGAGCTCATTAGGGCCACTTTTGCCAAACAGAAATGTTGCAGTTTAAGTGGATTAGTACCAATTGCACTCAGTTTAAGCGAGAGAGATTTCCTTGAACGAGTTCACTGGATTAATAGTGTATCATTTAATGGTATTAAATGATACATTATTGATCCAGTGAACTCGTACAAGGAAATTCCTCTCGCTTGATTGTGTTTGTCTAGCTCAGTCTCCTTATTGCTGTCAACAAGTCTTACTTTTTTTGAAAAACGAAATCTGAATTGTAACCAAAATAGTACACTGGATCGACTTTTATTTACAACAAAAAAATTAAACAACTTGAGCAAAATCACGCAAAAAAAGCATAACTGTTTTTTATCGATATCAAAGTGTTAGGCAAGTGTTATTGTTTGAAGAACACCGTTACATGTTCGTAGATTTATTGTCGTGGATTGGTCGAGACAGCATAAGTAAGGTGCAATAATCCGTCTGTACTAAATCCATTTGGAAGTCACTGATTATCCTTGCAATCTGATTGGCTCTCAGTGGTGCGATTTATTCACGAATCGCACCATTTTTTGCTGTTTAGTTTGTAATGGTAATTGAACTTCGTGTCGTCCAAATTTTGGTCTGAAATCATACTAGCGATTTCAAATCGAACTCGCGCTATGCGCTCGTTCGATTTTGAAATCATGCGTATGATTTCAGACCAAATAGGCCTCTTGCACTAAGGGATCACGTGACCAATGCTTCCCTTAAAACAGCGAGTTGTACTCTTGCTGATGCCAAAAATTGACAGAGCACATAAAAGTTATCTTACTTCCGAAATTTGAGAGGAAACGCATTTAAGGGAAATATTTTATAGTACTTTGATTTTTCAA
>Ga0126343_10000136_pt1 | contig 22388 bp, 12 predicted proteins | sample Cyp2metagenome_FD_92531 | JGI IMG/M metagenome (GOLD analysis project Ga0126343, IMG submission 92531) | Coral microbial communities from Lord Howe Island, Old Settlement Bay, Australia - Cyphastrea 2 metagenome | ecosystem: Host-associated > Invertebrates > Cnidaria > Coral ...
GTAGCGCGAGTTGGTTATAATCACTTCATATCCAACAAGGGCGAATGGAATAATTGTTTTAGTAAATTCTCAAACCGGATTTTGCCGCCCATTTTTACTTCCACAATTTTACAAAGCGAAAAATTTTTAAACGTAGCGCACTTTTTTCCATATGACGTAAAACTCCGACTATTGGCTCATATTCGGAATTTTTTAGCCAATCAAAAAGCTAGAAATGCAATAATCAGAGCTGAGAATTGACTAATGCTCATTAGCCAGAGATAGCGAACCAATCAGATTGCTTAAAACACCAAGATCACTGAGTGTGTATATACTAAATATCAAAATTTCTCACAGTGAAATAGCTGATATAACGGGGAACAGTCGGATTATATTTGCATAAATGCCAAATGCGTTTTAGTGCTAAGTCGACAGGTGTTACACAGACGTCAAGATAGAGACAACTCTTGCACAAAGATAATTACAATGTTGTTTGACTTTATCATTGGCTTTTAGTTGAGAAAAAAAAATCGAATAACAAACCAAAACAATAGAATTACTATGTAGACGCTTTATTATTTTACCCCCACCTATCAAGGTTAATTGGTGAACAGAAAGATCTGGCCAAAAATCAAAGAGCTATTTTTGCGTCTGTGTCTAAAACGACTCTTCGTGCGATCTGCATGAAAATTCCATAATCATTCAGATCAAACTTTTTTTCAAATGAAGGTTTTTACGAGGAAACGCTATAGAATATTGGTGACAAGCTTGACATATGTGAGTTGTATTCTTGGGTTGCACATGACGTCATTTTCGAAAATCCGAAACTACAGAGCCACCAAAGTTACTATCTTCATCAGGCATGAAAGGGGGTAAATTTATATCTGTTAAGAACTTTTCAGCGCAGGAACATGCTTCGTCTAAAAGCGGGCACCTTTTAAATTTCAGAGCTATGGCCGTGCATGACATAAAGATATGAATGTGTTTGTCAAAAAATATATATGTATCTCGGGATTTTTAGCCTTTTTAGAGGTTGAAGTGTTAGGAAAAGTGCTTATTTAAATGTTTGCCTGATCAGTTCAGATAATCAGTGGCCTAGATAGCCAAAGTAAGTTCCAGATGTCTACACAATTTCCTGCCGCCATGTTGGTGTCCCTTGGAGGTACACCAACATGCATATGGCGGCTCCATATTGGGCTCCATATTGGGCTCAGCAAAATATTTTGTCAAATATTCGAAGATCGGGAAAACTTTCAAACCTAAAACTTGGAGAAGTGTCTTAGTTATTTATCTCCTATAACAAGATAATTTCTTGAGTTTATTCCCTGAATGATTTCGGAGTTATTTTTTAATTGTGTAACGTTGCAACCCAAGAATAGTGATCTTAGTTCAGCATAGACACTGACATATGAAATACCTAGCAATTCCCAGTCTTACTGCAAAATATGAAAAATGCGTCATCGAGATGTGTATTTTGAGCAAATGTAAGTTATAACTTGTAGAACAGAACTTTTCTGACTTTTGGAAAAAACGAACCGTCGGAGAACTGTTATTTAATTCAACGATGATGATGCCAACTTTCCAACTGCAATTTTTATTTTTATTTTGAGCTTGCTCGCCCTGTCAGCTCCACATTCGAAGTAAAAAGAAGTGTTAATCTATAAAACAGAGTGAAACAAAAAACAGATATACGCGAAATTTTGTAAGAATTGTTTATTATAACTACTGTCAACGTTCTATTACAGTACATTAGACCTCTTATTTTTTGCGCTATTTTTGACCCTTTGTAATGGCGAATGGAAACTCTTACTTTTGCAGCTAGACGATGAAGGCGACAGGTAAAAAAAAAAAAATGTAGTTCACTATATCCCTGTCTTTGAACTTAAGTTATAAAAGTACTTCAGAGCCAATCGATTGGCCAGGTGCCTTCACTTCCTCTAAACCTCGTTTTATTAAATTAAGAGGTTAATCTGTGTAACCATTTCAATATGTGGATCAAAAAGAGTTAATTTACAGGTTTTTTTAAAATCATTTCACGTATTTTATGTTAAACGAAGCTGTGGTTTTCTTCATTTCGCTTCGCGTATCTCTTGCGTAGTCTCATTCTTATAATCTTCACATTCATATTAATATATTTTCGGTGCAAACCCGGCGTAGCTCGTTCAACTCACTTTAAAACCGCAAACAAGCAAAGATCAAAAATACCAAATTATACGGTAGCAAAAGTGTTAATAAATCATTCATTCTCGGCTTGTGCTCTATGTTAGCTTCTTTCTTCATTAACTAAATTAAGAACTTTTCTACAGGTTTTAATTTGTGACAAAAAAATGATAAAAATACCAAATTCTATAGTTGTAAAACTGTTAATTAGATAGGTCAAGAACTTTCTATACCTTTTGGTACAAATAATTATTTCTCCACCGGAGACGCTTTCAGTGGTTCCCTCAATCACGCCCTAAAAAATCGTAATCTAAACACAAATCGCATTTAATTAAGATAACCTTTTACAATAATAGATAAATCTTCTGTGGCATAATCCATCATGTTCAATTGAACTGATTTAAATACTCTCATTCGCAGGATTTTTATTGAAATTTTCTATCGTAACATATCTGTCATTTAATAATGTTTAAATTAGCACTTAACAAAAAATAAAGTACCTAGATTTCAAGTTGTAATTGAACGATATTGTATTTAAATTTTCTTCTGGCAGGCCTTGAACACAGTTGCAGCCTTTGCTGGTAGATCGGTGTATCTGCAGACACGAGGAGCCTGTATCATAAAAAGAAACAAGCAAGATAAGACTATACACATTGGCAAAAATAACTTGTGATTATGCCTCGAGCATGGTAAGGTTATATTTCATATGATCGTTCCAAATACATCAGATCTCAGTTATATTAAGTTGTCACTTCAAATTTACCACTACGACAAGCTTAGGCTGCGAATTGAAGATCATCGAGTTCAAATTTCGTGTAGTAAGCGTTTAGAGAGCTTTGCCTGCTGAATGATTCAGCGTGAGGTCAATGCACCAAATATGTATGCGCTTTCTTCAAGGGTCCACTGAACATTTACCAGATTTTGCTAAAAAAAAAATCAGCGGATATTTCAAATTTGCTCGCTCGGGAGTGTCTTTGAGAGAATGATCAGCCATCAAGCACTATTTCCTTTTTTATTTTGTTATTTTTTTAAAAAGCTATGTCTGAGATTTCGATATCTTGTCAAGAGGACAGAGAGGGAAAATTGAAAGTTATCAAACTGAGCGGACAAGTTAGGATATTTGTTAAGATCATTAAAAGAATTATAATACTTCTCAAGTTTTGGACTGAAGAATTTACCAAGGGAGTCAACATGTTTGATAACTACATTTAAAATAACTTGAACTTTTATGGTAATGCGGCTTGGAAGTCGAAAGACTAAATACTGCCGGCAGAAATCCAGTTGCAGGTTGTTGGAATAGTTTTCTATAAAGTCTATTAAAACTAGCTATACCATTTTAATTCTAAATAGCCATTGTTTTATGGGAGGTAATCTGAAAACTGTCCCAGGTTTCTGCTGCAGTGCGTTATGCAGCATATAATGTATTTACACCGAAAGCGTCTTCAGTTTAAGAATACTGTGTCGTGTACAAGTACAAGTAAACAAATCACAGAAATTGCAAAAATTTCATGACTGGAGAATAATTGGGGGAAACTAAATTCCCATTCAAAGATTCCCATTCCCTTTCCACAGATTATTTCCATGTTAGCTTCAATTTTTGCTTACATAACTAGATATAATTAATTGGAAACCAGTCTTTCTTGTGCCAATGATCGATTTAGCGATTTGGATCCCCCAAAAATAACTCTTATTTTTGGGTCCTTTTGTCGGAACATGATCTCTCTTACATGACGTTTTCATGGCAACCGTACACGAACAATATCTTTACAGATAGATCAGCAGTGTTACTGGCGTCGAGAGAATTAGAAAACGTCTGAGAATATAGCTGGTTCAGTTATCATGGCATGGCTACATTCAAGATTTTTTTCAATCTCCCACAGTTAATTGTCAGATTTCCTTAAGGGTGCACGATAGAATTTTCATGACTACCAATAAAAGCTAACGTGTAATTTTTTTTCTGCCCGGCTCAGTTGGTAATCTACCGGTCTTATGGCGAAATCCTATAGAAAATAAGACATTTGCAGCTTTTACTGGACAAAAAAACTTCCACTAGAATCATTTTTAGGAATTTTACAGTCCTTTTTTGCATTTTCTTACCCGAAATAACATCGAGAACAATCTCCCATGGGAACTCGATAAAGTAAATTTTAAAGTTCAGAGAAATTGTGCAGGTAAGACACAAGAAAAATTTCATCATTATTTCCATTTCACCAGTACTTTGCAGTGTTTGATATGAACTTCAAAAATTTGTTTTCGACATTTGGTGTTATGTTGTTCGACATTATTTTTTTCTTTTGCGAAGATATTCAAAACAGTCCAGGAGAAGTTGGCAAAACGATGTAAATAACCTCGGTACAAAGCTTTTGTCTACTTGTCTGATGGATTCCCTTAAACATATTTTTGCTCAATTTTTGTTTTGGGTGACATCAGGCAATTTTTAGTATGAATACAGCAGAAAACTGGCATGAAAAATAGAAACATTTTTAAGTCAGTTTCGGGTTAAAATCAATTTTTTTTCTTTCGTGATGATTGGAGAATTGTCGATCTCATTATTTGTCAATTTCATCTCTAGCTAATGTATTTGCAATTTTCCTTTGGCACGCAATGCACGCGATGTCATTTTTGATACGCTTGCACAATATCACATCATCCAAGGTTTAAATTGAAAGCAGCCCTAAAATTATTGATCATAGTGACAGGGAAACGGGAAATAAAATCCCAACACAGCGTACCATCAAACTACCGAGAACAGTTTCAAGGTTCATGAAAATTAAAACGATTCAGAATTTGATTTGATTTTGTTAAACTGACCGAAACATGTTTAGTCGGTTTGGTGCAAGATGTGACAATTCCCTTGCGGGGTTTTAAGTGTGTTTATTCAATGACTGATGAAGAGATATAAAAAAAGAAACCTGCGCATGCGTACTAACTGTTTCATTTTTGCTGTCTTTGACGATATTGGCCGGTTGCTTTTGCTGAACAAGCATCGCGTAACTGATCTCTCCTTGGCAACTCGTTGTAGAGAAAAATTGGTAATGGAATGATTAGTGTTCCTCAAGTAAAAAAAAATGAATTACGTACCCAGTAAGAGAAGGAGTAAAATTAAAAACGGAAATAAACACATACAAAATATAACTTGAGTGCTTTGAGCCACTCCAAGCAATTCTAAATGGACTCGGTTAGTTATTAAGCAATTGCCTAGCGTGTTGCAGCTCGTTTAAGCAATCTTGCGGAATTTCTTGGGACGTATTCGCTCTAGGAATTCGTTAAAGAGCCCAGGTTCTTAACCGACAGAAAAATTACTGATAAACGCACGATAGACATCCCCTGCCTGCTTGGAAAAAGCCGGCCATTTCTTAAACCTTGCGCTAAAAGCTCTTTGCATTGTTTTTAAGGTGCCAACTGATATTGGATAAACCATCCAGGATCGTTACTTCAACTGCTCAACGTTGATCCACAACGAAATAGACAGGTCGCTGTTTTGTTCATTCAATGAAAATGCATGGGGATTTCTTAGGTTACAATATTTTTTTGCGTTTTATTGGCGGGGGTGAGACCATTTAATTTTAAATGTAGATGTTACTTTATCATGAAAACGTTTTTTTTTCCTTAATAACACCCTAGAGGGTTTTCATAGATAAATGTTTTTTCGTGGCACAGCTTCTCGAAATCTATTCATTTCAAAGCAAGCTTGCTTTGGTGTAGTTCAGCGGTAGAAATCAGATAACTTATCTACCAACGTTAATGATGCAGACGAAGTGCAAACAAAACAGAATTCAACGAAAAGCAGGTATTTTGCCTTTCATATTTTCAGAAGACAGTAATTAAGTGTACTGTCCCTATACTCTGTGCTAAATGTATATTTTGGACTGAAATCTTGTGTTGATATTTAGTGTTGGGCGCTAGTTCCGTCTGCAGAGCATTTTAATCAAGAATAGACACCTCTAATTGGCTGCTTTCTAATGGGAGACAAAACACTTTTTGTACCAATTCTACTTTATAGGAATACAGCCCACCGCGCAAGTGGCAGCCGCGGGTTTTTGTGGCATGCATTTAACAGTTTTTTTTTTTTCACTTAACATAATTTGTGGCAAACGCAAAAAGGCTCAAACACGCTATTTTAAGAGTGGCTTCTTCCATAAAAAGGTAAGTGAATAGGATTTTCCGATAAAGCTGTTCATCTCGAATAAATGGCTGGTGATATGCGGTGTTTTGAAAAAAAAACTGTCACTATTCCAAGTGATACCGCCAAATCAATTCGCGATTCAAAAGCGCTGTGTATATAATGGTGTATTTTGGTGGCTCGAGAAGAAAACAACCATTTGAATTGAATCGAATTTATCTTTCTAAAAATCAGGGCTAAAAACGTATTTACATAAACGCCGTACTTACTGTACTAAAGCATCTTTGATTCTACATGAAAAAGAGATTTAACAACCTAAGCTCTGAAAAATACACATTTTAATAGCCATATAATATTTGCAGGTATTACACAATTTGGGCGCCACGGAAGTTTCGAATCCCTTTGATCCAAAATCTGAAATTTTTTTTCATCTTTATACACTAAATGTTCAGTATTTTTTCCTGATGGTTTGGCCCTGTCGCGTTCTTTATTATTATGAAGATCACGAACTTCAATTCTTCAAAACCTGTGATATCTCTTTTTCTCAAATCAGTGATTTTTGAACACATCTGAGCAAAAACTTGTCACAGGATTATTGATTGATTTTTCTGGTTGTATTTAATTTATTGCCTTTTTTATTTATTTAACACCAAGCAGTGTACAAATACTTTAATGTTAATGTTCTTCAACTGCCCTTCCATCGTTCGTGTTGGCCCGAAAAAAGTAAACATAGCAAAGTACGTTTCTTATGAGATCACTGCAAGCGTATAATTTTATATATTTTTTTATCTTAATATACACACGCAAAGTCAAGAAAAAAAAATTTTTATAAATATATTAACATGACTTACAGAGATAAACTGGTTACGTGATTGCCGTGTTTGAGCTCATGAAAAAGGGAGTGGGCTTTGTTTGTTCCTTTTGAATAACCCATAGAGTTAGGAAGTCTAAAGCCCAGTCCACATGGAAAATACGCGGAAGAAGTTTGAAAACGCAGCTAGTTCTTTATTTCAACGGTTAGACCCACCATCCACACCTATCTGTCACGAAAAGGAAGCTTTTCAAAAACGCTCTTCAAACTGGAAGAATGTCAAATTGCCGGCTTTTCGTTCCCGTGTGGACTGAAAAAAAATTCAAAAGCTCCGTTAAATCAACTTTTTCGAAAACGATGACGTCACGTTAATTATCAGTGTAAGTCCATTTTTGTTGCGCTCTTTTCAAATTTCTGCAGTGTAGTGTAAACGGGCCTTAAGACCCTGAACAGAGATTTCAATAAAGCCGGGCCCCTTTAAGAGAAGCCGCGCTGTGTTCAAATTTTTTATTACTGCCATTATTTGTTATGCATTGGACGCAAGAATTGATCATAAAGCATACTATTATTTGCACCCAGAAACATTTTCCAGAACGGAGTTTTGCCGGAGGTCGAATTTGCGGAAGGTTTGCAAAGAGTGAGGTTGGCATCAAGAATCTGGCCGCCTTGAAGTGCGAAGACATTTTAGGTGTTGTGATGTGCGTTCTAAGCACCAGCTGTTACTATCAATGACAAAAATATTGCACTATGCAGAAATAAAATTGAGACAAAAAAGTATCGATACCCACTCATGGAACAAAACAAACAAAGAACCAAATCAAGTAACCAATAAGAAGCCATCAACCAAAGTACACAAACACTGCAGACTGATAAATATCATTCCCTGGGATTCCCTGAGGACATTTTTGCAAACAAGAAAAATTGGAAACCCATACAAGACTGTGAATAAGAGATCCCTCACCGGCTGTTCTAATAAACCGCTCTCTAAGACACCGCCCACACGTATACGGATGTTTTTTTAAATCGGCAAGCTTTTTCTTTCCGTATATTCCTTCCGTCCACACGCCTCCGGCGAATACGGCAGCGAATCCGGATATTTTTTGGATCCGCCCCCCGGAGTGGAAAAAATAAATCCGCAACGAATCCGATAACATGTGGACGATTAATCCTCAATGAATTCGATGACGTAGAAAATCGAGTCCAATTTCTGACCAAACAATAAACCAATATGGCGGCACAACGTGAAGGTCTACCTAGTTTCTCTAGAGCGAATACGGATACGATCGGATGCGCATGGACATGTGAATTTCGATTTGAATACGCTACGTCTGGACGGGGAGATTTTTTAATTCGGAAAAAAAGTTGCGGATTTAAAAATAAGATATTCAGCCCATCTCCTTAAAGGAAAATGAGTGGCCTGTGAACTGAAAGGGGCCAGGTCACGCAATTTTAGGCAATTTCAGCCTGATCAAATGGTCATAGAATTAAACAAATTATTAAAATAACGACTCAAAAGTATAAAAGAACTCTAACGAAACACAGGAAAGCCAAGAAGGGACATGGATGGACAAAACTGGAGAGGATTAAAATTTATATCGGTTTATATCAAATTGTCATCTACACAGCTGGAAAATCATTTTCAGTTGTTATGTGGCCGTGATATTCCAAATGAAAGACCCTTGCTCTGCGAATTTGACGTTTAGAACTCAAAATTGACAAAATTAAACAAAATTATTTAAAATAGCGTGACCTAGATGGAGCGTTTTCGCTCACTTGGCAAGGAGTCATGTAAATTTATTGTAACAAAAGAAAGTGTTTACAAAAGAAAAGAGTTCAACTCCCACGGGTTTAGTTTAGTACCCAACATGGCCGCCATTACATTGTTTTGGGACACCAATGTGGCTGCGGTGACGTCATGTGAAAAGAGAATGACACAACCAATCAGCAAACAGCACGGGCGATTTGGCGAAGCATTGCTCCGGAACACCAAAAACCGCGGAAGCTATAGGAAAGATTCCTTTTCACTCGCCTTTCTTGGGCTTGAAGTATGCAAGATATAACAAGATATCTTTCTTTATCTATAAAATTACCAAAATCGACTCACCGCTGTAATTACAGACCAGCGCCAAATCATTCCAGTAAAACTGCTGAGCGCTCGCGGCATGAGTGAATGGCGACAGGTTGTAAGTATCACAGTTTCATTCTGTCTTTATCGGCTTCAATGACAATTGTGATGAAAACATTTCACTGTATTTATGCACAGTCTCCGCATGTGGTCTGTAAATTGAATACAAGGCAACAGCCGTTGTGGTTCCTTAAACATGCGAGTTTCCCACACGAAAACCCGCATCCGCCCAAAACAACAAAATCCATAAAAAAATATATTTCAACTAAGCGCGTCTGTCTCAGCTAACTGATGGACACGATGTTTTGTCAACTTTTAGAAGTAGTTTTGGTATGTACAATGGAGTTTCACTTTAAATTGTTAGTTAGCTTTCAGACTGTCGCTATTATCTCAGTCGTCAATACTGCATATACATTTTACGCCATATTTCTTGGAGTGTAACAGATGTCGAAGGAAGCAGGTACACATGTTAAACGGAAATCGTTTTATCACATATGGCGTGAAACAAAACATCTTTAATAGGAATGACTTTTAAATGTCACTTTTTTAATTTATGTAGCCTGAAATACTATTGTTATTAAGTCCCTAGCACAGGATGCTTAATTTACTTGAAAGCATATATAGTAGCTCCCATCTGGATCGAACCTTGCTTACTAGTTTTTTCTACCATACTTCTGCCTCTATAAATTTATAAAATTATAGGTCGACATCTCGCACTGTGTAAACAAGGAGAGTAAAATTCGATATCTGTCCTTGAAAATTTAAACGTATGTTTAGACGAGTATCTTCAAACGGTCTCAAAAATCACAACTATGTATTCTTGATTGGAGTTAAATACTAATACTTGAAGACCAGTCGTTGTCTATAAAATCTTTCAAATAGAATTCGTGGTTTGTTGTAACTGGTGCCAAAACTTCTTTCCATCCATTCGTGCCAAATGTTTCACCAAGTCTTTACCATTGCACTATCATAAATTTTGTATTCTTCCGTTTATGAATAAAAAGTTCGGTATTAGCGCGAAAATGCCTTTATTTTCCCGAGTATCGCACGCAAATTTGTTTATATCCGATGACTATAATTTATTTATTTTGTTTATATTATTATTTCTGAGGATTTCGCAGTGTTTAGTTGTTCCTGTCTGCACGGTCTGCAGCAAGGCATGGGAAACTAAGGTTTCGGTTATTTTGAAGCTAAAGTTCTCGGGGAAAACACTCGCCCATTTGCCGGCGAACTTTCGCTCTTCTTCAGATCGAGGAGCATTTGCTTGCCTGCTCTTGGCCTGGCTTAATGTTAAAAGGTATTTTTGTTTTTGCACCGCAATGTACGAGATCTGTCAGTCTTGATAATTATACATGAGAAAATCTCTTGGCACAAAAAGTGCACAAACACGTGCAAAATGTTGACGGCAAACGACAACCAAGACCAACTGACTACCTTCCCTACTAGTTTTTACGTTTGCCGTTTTCAATGTGAGGTCGATAGCTTCACGTTCGTGAAAAACACTGGTAAAACGTGAGTAAAAACTGCATGTTTTATCGCTGTAAACAATCGTATACTTCTGCTTCATTTTGCCTGTTAGTAAGAAAAACATGCTGACTTCTACTTTAATTATAGGGAACTCGCAAGAAACCGAAAACCTGTCAAAAATTCTGAGCACTGTTGACTGGTGGTGAACGTGAATCTAAAGCCGCTTTAGATTCACGTTCACCACAAATCAACGGTGCATGCCCAATCAAAAAGACTTTGAAGGACGAACGGCAAGCAAGAAAAGAGTCGTTTGCCGTTCCGGTCGCAACCTTCATTCTTAACCGCTCTATATTTCGCAGTCGTATTTTCGCGAATTACGTACATGTATGCATACATCAGACAGACCGGTCAAAATTATAAATATTTTACAATTCGTTACTGAAAATTTGCCTCGTCTAACTTTCAACGTTTTGTCGTACGAAACACTCACTACTGTCCCCATGCGGTTAAACAGGAGCATAACAGGTGTTGAACAATAAATCTTCTGATTTTACTTCTCTTCATCCGGTCCTTCACAAGGACAACTTAAGACAATTTTACGGATAATAGTAATTATGCTGGCAAGGAAGTTTGTAGGCAAATTTTGACAAGACATTTTTGAAAAATTGTCCAGTTCTATTTCTAGGAATCAACTTAATGTATACGTTCAAACCATGTCAAATTTCGTGTCAAATTCCGTGACAATTCTTCTTCCGTAATTATACCGACGTTTGGTGAAAAGAGATATAAATATGGCGGTGTAACGTTTGACAAAGACGGGTCGATGATTGTGTAACAAGCTCTAACATGAGTCAATTGCGAGATTTTAGCCATCTCCGTTTTCAATTCTTAGATTATAACTGGCTGGCGTAAGTTTAGACAGGTTTTTTGTTTCATTTTCTATTCAGTCAGTTTTGGATCCGGAACGACCTGTCTGTCTACAACTTGATGTGAAAAAGGCAACCGTTGCTAATTTTGACGTCTATAACCACCAGAAAGCCTAGGCCAAATCCATTTGCTACTTTACAACAATAACTCACATTTGATAATAAAAAAAAAATCAGTTTGGTTATCTTGCAAACTTTTAATTATTTGTATGATATTTCACACTGTTTCGATCATCTTGCCCCACGCAGTTAACACCAGCTACTATGTGAACATTTTAATTTCGGATGTATTTTATACTTTACACTTGCAAAACGATCTTTTAATTTTGGCATTAAATCTTTCCTTGTGGAAATGAATTTTCCATTTTGACAGTTTGTGATTTATTTGCACTATATATTTTCCCTTCCTTTATTGTTTTGATCTACAAAATTAAACTGTTAATTCTGGAAACTGGGTAAATTTAGGATGTCACATTTCAGTTGAATACGGAAAGTATGTCATAGTTGATGACGTTTCTAATTAGTCAAGAAAGTTGGTATCGCTATTTACTTTTCAACCGCCGCGTATTTTAACCAGCCAAGGTCACTTCCCGTCATTGTGCAGCCAAGGTTGGTATTGTTGCCAGTGATATAAACCAGAAAATATTCGTGATACAGGAGAAAATTGCTTGAAACGAACTGCAGATACAGAGGAATCCAGATTTTTCTAGCCTCACCACGACTCGAACCAAACTTTGCCCTCAGTGATCGATTTCTCGAACTACCTGCATGAGTTTTCAAACCAATTTTCGTTTCCCTTTTAGATTCCGAGGGATTCCATAGAAACCAAAACTTTTCTCCTCCAATACCCATAGAAAATTACGCACCTAGAATTGTGTGTGTGTTTATTAGGCAGGGTGTCAAGGGTGCCAAATTGTTTCGGAGGGAGCCGGGATGGCGCAATGCCGAGGGAACGCTCGCCTCCCACCAATGTGGCCCGAGTTAGATCCCGACCTTATGTGTAGTTGAGTTTGGTTCTTGTTTTGCTCCCAGAGTTTTTCTCCAGGTTTTTATATCTCCACAAAATCTAACATCACCAAATTCCAATTCAACCAAGATAGTGGACCTGCATGAAAACCAGCTAAGGCTGAGGTGGCTTTTTCTCTAATTATTGTAATTTCATTTTTCTACAAGGGACCCTATCGAACACTATCTCGATGATTTTCTTACATTTTAATCTGGACAATGTTAAAAATCTGGCTGAGCACCTTCGCTCCTGTCCTAAATGGTCCTAGCATAGTCAAAATAAAGACACGAGGTGAATTATTGAAGAAAGAGCAATTATAATTTTCTTTTGGCGAGTTTCCGAAGCACAACGCCGACAGAATTTCAGTGCAAACGTCTGGTAGACTTTTTTAATTTGGCACCACAAATGCAACCTTGTACATATTTAATCCCCCATACAACTCTTTTTATAGCCACGGTCACCTGCTTTGTATACAAATATTTAGGATTAACTAGCCTATAAAGCTATTAGATTTTCAGCGGTAACAAATATATATGTCTTAAAGCTTTTGACTTTCCGAAGTTGTTCTTGCAGCACCTGCTCATGATACTGGGTAAAGTCGTGAGATAATTCCACGACCAAGGGCCAATATTCTCTCAGCATGGACCTGGGGATTGCTTAATAAAATAGATATCGGACAACCAATAGTTGACAGCCTTGAAACTAAAGCGTCGCGACACCTTCTGACATTGGTAGAAACTGCTATTCATCTTTTTGTTTTAAAGCTGGCCTGACGCGACTTTGACAAGTTCAAGTGTTCTCGATGATTAATTGGTGGGCGCAAGAACCAATCATTTCCACACAGGATTCCTCGTGTTGTCACAAGTATTAACAACGAGGGCTCGAAAGAAAACAGTGATTCTTTCGACGAGTTCCGAAGTTGGCACAGTTGGTGAAGTTTTTGGTGAGTTAACAAAGATTTAGTTGCATTCCTGGTGATGGTGAAACAGTACCTTCGTTTGCTAGTACATTTATCTGTTACAGTAACATAGAACTACTTATGAAACATCATTTCATTATGATATTCACTCCTGACTTAAAATGTTTCGAAATGTTTCAACTTTTGTCATTTGCGAAGCGTTTATAAGATGTTAACCCTTTGATTAATTATAAGTCTTCTGGTTTAAATAACCTGATTTAATGTTTGCAGTAGTAAGAGATATCTACCTTCATATGTTTGAGTCAAAGGATTGATTTAGGAACTTTAAATATGAATCGACAGTAAAATGTTTCCTGCAGCGCGGCCTTATTGGTTTTTCGTTATTAAAATGAAACACGATACATTCTCCTAAAGTCTGACTACCTTAGTTTTCGAAAATTAATATTATTTATGAGTGTGTCTAAGTAAAGGCCCTTGTCTCCTTTAACTTTGGTTTTGTTTTTATCTCAAAGGGAAATAATCTTATATTTTTAGTTCCATATATCCTAATGCGAGACGATTCTTTTTTATTCTGAGCGTGTGACATTAATCTCCCTGAGAAGAAAGCTTAAAATATTAATTATTTTATGCCTGTTAACCTCAATTTACACTTAAATAATCCATTTTTGTATGGCAAATCAATGGTCCCTTTGTAAATTTATTTTGTAAGGTCTTTTTTTTTCAACTAAGAACTAAAGTTGTTTGAATTGTCTAGCTAAATGATAGGATTTGTATAAATAGTAATTAGTGCTTTTAGCAGCTAAAGCGTTGATTGTGGTTTGAATTTGTTTTTAGCATTTACCACTTTGCATTTAATTAGGTTAATAACCCTTTCTCACAGTGGCAAAGTTCCAAATTAAAAGGGAAATCCTAATTTTACGTTTCTAATATTCGGAAAGGAATGTACTGCATATGAAGAGAATATGATCACAATCTCTCGTGCATATAGATTGCTATTTGAAAGTACTGCTTATAAGCTTTCATTTAAATGTTTATACACATATAGGGGGTTCAAGTCACAGAGTTTAAAGCGCGAAACACAATAATGTATTGTGTATAGAGATTTCTCCTTTTGATGCAACAAAGGCAAACCAAATTGTACACAGCGATACGAGAGCAGAATAAGTTAACAATTTTTTTTCGTAGCGACATTAAACAAAAGACACTACGTTTCGGCTTTTCCGTGATCACGCTGTTGAGAATTTGAAGCAATTATTTTGCAGCTAAAGAATTGCTTCACTTCTGTTTAGGTACGTTTAATTATTTAGAGCATATGTGTTGCAACTGCGACCCTTAAAAAGATCTTTGTTTATCCATATCATTCTTTGCAGCAATGAAAATCTGAAATTGATTGGTAAATGTTGTTTGGAGACTCAAGATGTTTGATCTACAGCGAAATGATTTTTTTCTTACTTTTGAATAGAAAAAATAAGATAAGTCGGACAAGTCTGCTTTAAATGTAACAAGCGTTGAAGCTTGCTTATCGAAGAGGTAACGGTATTTTGCCGACCAATTGATGCAGCGATGTCGGTCGGCTTTGGTTTATCTTAAATTTCAAATCAAAATCCCCAAAAAATTGAACGTGTTTCAAACAATATATCAATAGAAAATGCAAAAGACTTTAAATATTTTGAAAACAAAGTAGAAGTATGAAGCCACACATGAAAGAAACATTATTTTGATTCCGAAAATTTAATATTCTTCCTACCTGACAATGGGAATTTCAGATAACTTGGTGTCGTTTAATTTCGAATCTATTTATAGAGGGAGCACAAGTATCTCGGCCGTGGATTTTGATCCATCAAACGCCCACATTGAGCCCACACATCTAGTATTGTAATAGCCATATTCGTATATTCTCGCGAGTGAACTAACTCGCGGGGGAATATCATGAAAAAGAGCTTAATTTGTTCGCATGAGGCAAGACTCCCTGCATTAGCCTCCGTTCCATGCTAGTTCCAGTCCCGTGCCGAGAATACGAATATGGCCTATGAAAGGAGTTTGCAATATCGCACATAGCCTTTTCTCACTCAACCGTTAATGTCGGAAAGAGACTGGCCACCAGCACAAGTTTGCCGTCGGGGTCTTGGCACGAGGAAATGGTTGCTCTGGATTAACATTCTCTGATTGGTGAGATCTTGACCAATGATTCAAAGCTGGTATACACTGAAAAGCGTTGTGGACTCCCGGATATTAAATAATAGAGACAACTTTCCACTGCAAAAACCGTGTACGATCAGAACTTGCTCTACGTTGGATCAAAATAGATCATGACCAGACCAAAAAAAAACTTTAAAAATAGAAAATATACTGCAAAGGTTGGTCAAGAGACCAATAATAGAGACATCTAGGGCAAACAGGCATTGTTTATTACTGATTTCTCTGTCATCCGTCCCGGTCTCAGACTTAAGTCATCCAGCTTTTAAAATATCTTTGATTAGACTGATGCAAGTTGATGGCTATGTCGAGTAGTCTCGAATTTTATTATGTTAAAACAAGGCTGATAAAAATGACAATACAAAAATTGGTTTAGATTTCTCGACATCTGTGACACTAGGTCGGTTCTCATCTTCAAGGTTGCTGTATTTGCGCCTCCATGATGTTCCATTATTGACATGTCTTCAATTAAGGCCATTGTTAGGAAAAGGTCTTGCTATTTGTTCCTTTTCATAAAAATAACTTAAAGCATTCTCAATTGGGCCGAAGGTTGCTTGGCTGCACAATTTGGCTCTATTTTAAAGGTAAGGTATAAAGCAGGAATTATCAAATAATTTTCGTTTTCCAAGCAGTTTATGGACTTACACATCGAACTAAAACAATAGCAGTATACTTATTATAAGGCCGCCTCGCCATGATTTAAAAGCATGCGTTTTCAATTCACAAGATACTGCAAGGACCTCTTCCAAAATTAGAAATCCTCAGATTGTAATCAGCTTTAAAGATTCCTGCCTACGAAAATAGAAAAGAAAATAATGTGAAGTTTTCGGTGCAAAGTTTTTAATTTCTTCCATCGCCAAGGAAATGAGTTTTTCGGTCCGATAACATTATTGGTGGAGTTTCAGTGTTTGCCCATGAAATGTATCTTAATTTTTTAAACTTAAATCAAACTTTCATCAAAATGTCTCAGTTGCCATAGAGACAAAAATGTTAATTTGGAAATCTAATATTGCATTTCAAAGTGAAGAAAATTTCAATGATGTTCAATGCTAAATATTGCCAGTTGTTGAATTCAGCTTGTCAATCATTATGTTTATTGACAAAGGCTGACTTATTGTTGAAAGTTGGCCATCGTTCCAAGACTATCAAATGATGTCGATTTCAAATGGCTGACCTTTTCATGTATGCATTTTTCAAGGTGTTAAAAAATATACAATTTCTTTTTCCTGAAAACGGCTTCATTTTTGATTGCGTGTCATAGATGAGACTTCTTGCTAATACTTACTTTCACAGTATAACAATGGTGTAAATGTGTATAAATTGCCGACGGTGATTACTTCCCATATTGAACATGGCATTTACAAATAAAACAATGAGATGGGAGTTGCTTCATAGAAAATGCAACTTATTTTAACAAGAGCCTTAAATTAAGCCGACTATTTATGCATCTGCTTGTCTATCGAAATAGATTAGTTCTGGAGAAAAATAAAAGCAGAGACTCTCAGGGCTTCAGGCAAGTCTGTTGAACGTGCTGGATACCATTTCTTTAGTCGTAGTTTTAATTTGTTTTTCCGCAGCTAGACAAATTTCACACCCTGTACCTTAGTTATGCAAGTTTTGATTTCTCTTAAAAGTGTTTTGATTTATCAATTCACTTCGTAGATAAGAATATATTTATACCGATATTCTTCGTCTGACAACATACGCATGCAATTCACTTGGTTGTAAAATATTATTCGGTATATTTGTTTCACGGGTAATTATCGGCCCGTACGTGCTAGCGTGTATATTGAAAAGGTGTAAATTTCTAGGCTTCAGGATACGCAAATATTAATCCCACTTTCAGGTGAGAATTAAATTGTAATGATCAACAATCTTCGAAACAAAGTGGTGTTAAGGAAGCGAATGTGACGAGTCCCTTGATGAAAAACACCTTAAGTGTATTGTACTGCGCTCTCCAGTGATCGACAACTGGAAAAAGACCAAAAGCTTTTGTTCAAACAATGCAAGATAAATGGGCCAACATCGTGCACGATTTTCTCATACGTCGAAATTTTCTCGCAGCCATTGAACTGTTTCGCACAAGATGAAGACAGTACGTACTATAAGGTAACTATTCCCTTGGCAGATAAAAGCGAAATGTGGCTTTGAAACAGTCTCTTTCTAGCTCCGGTGATAAATCAGAACAAATAGATTCAATGCTATCTCTGAAACCCTGAAATCGTACTTGATTATGCTACCTCGTACTGCATAGTAGAGATTTTCCGTGAGATTTTCCGTGATGAATTGAAGGTAATCAAAAGAATTCACATCGTTCAACAAGAAAAGGTATTTTTCTCAATGCTTTAAAACAAGGAGATGAGCTATTATGTTTACAAAATGTTTGCAAGTTTATTACGGTTCTAGTATTTTTAAGATGCGAGCATTTAACACACAATGGGCTTGTCGTGTTAGCTACTGCGGTGGACCTACTATACAGTTTTGTACAACGGCTCGAATTTCACGTATCGTCTTTAAAGGCCCTGGCAAACGAGGACACATTGATGCGGACACATTGTTGCCGACACAAATGTTTCCCCGTTTGCCTGCGCGCGCATCATCTGTTGCGGACACAAATTTTGTGTCCGCGACACAAAAATTGTTTTTGATTTTGTTCAGAAACATTTTGTGTCCGCAACAAATGTTTCCCAGTTTGCGCAGCCCAAGAAACATCTTTAGCAACAATGTGTCCTCGTTTGCCGGGGCCTTAAATCGAATTAGTATTCTTGGAAGTTTGTTCCCTTGTGTTATCTTGTTCACGACATTTGGTAATGTTTCTGTTCTACTGATCGATTTGAAATGCTTGGAATCTCAGTATTAATAGTCAGCGGGGCTTGATGATGAGTTTGAAGTGGAATAAAAGAGTGAATGTAAGTTCAATAGTGGCGAACTAGAGGAAATCGTTTTAAGCTTAATAATGCTCTTCCAACAAGACATATATCAAAAAAGTCCTTTATAGCACCAAACAGTCGCATTCTTGAGTCTGCGGTTGAATTTCAAATATCCGCTGATTCGTCCTTCGCGTGAGATAAAATGAATTGATATACCTCCAAACTCAAATACGTTTTCCGATTGGAGGAGAACGTGTCACGTGCCATGGGTCAAAACTCGCTGACTCGGGAAACAACTACTTTCGAGTCGCACGCGATCAGGTCGTGTACCTTGAAGCAGCGGCAAATTTGTGTGGCAGTCGCCCTGAAGTCAAAAGGCCATTGAAGTCGGACAGCGTCTCGCACTAGGGAAGGCATTCATTACTCAAGAAAAACGATTTATAATTCGGTAAAGACATATCAAAAAGGAAAACTTGAACATTTTGCTTATAATTAGGCGGCAAAAAATGGGTCGTCCGCGTTCGGCAGCTCGCACTTCCGTCGCTGGCGCCACTCGCTGGGTAAGAAAATAGTTGTGTCATTTACAACAAAATCTGGTACTGTTCCTCGTCAAGCCAAACCCAAAATTCTAAAAAAAAGGCAAAGCAACTTAAGAACTGTCTTTCATTTTTGTTATCTGCGAAGAAAAAGACTATTGTCGTGTCGTTTCGGTAGTAAAGCTCGGTTTGACTTCCGCTCATACTGCAAGCACAGCCTTCGTAGGCGTCAATCAAATCATTTTTCGCAGTTTTTTTTTCTATTTTTGAGTCGACCTCAATGAACATTGAGGGTCTCGGGAAACAAAACTCCCTGTTTCCCTTGGGGCCAGTCATTGAGTGCTTATTATATGATAGGTTTTGCTCAAAATACACCCAAGGCAAAACTAGAAAGGCCTCCTTGCAGTAAATTACAATAAGTTTCTCATAGTTTTACAATTACCATTGTTATTACATTGATTTTGTTGATGAACGTATCTCACCCAAAAAGTTGTCATTGACCAAAAAAAAGATAACACCAACCGTAAGCAGGCATAATATCTCTTGCTGGAATTGGGTGTGGCTCAATAAAAAGAGCTCAGTAGATTTTGTCCACTAACATTCGAGCCCTTCCGTTAATATGTTTATGCAAATAGAAGCAGCTCCGGCTGTAAAGTTGAGATAACACATTCCACACGTGTAGAAATTTTAAAACTTTGGTCCACAGCAAAAAAATATGGAAACTAAGCCCCTTCTCCCAATTTGGAATTGCTGGCTTTGTATTTTACTTTTTCGCTCAAAAAGGCGTGCAAACGAGGCGACGAAAGTGTCAACACGAAGTAAAATGGACCCCTTTGCTCCATTTGTTCGTCAAACTGCTGAAACTGCAACAAGGACCATTAGAACATGCCATATGCATGTCTATGAAATCCTCGCTGTCTTGCTGCTAATTTGGTATCGCAGTTCATTTCTAATTCAGTTACCTGATTAGGAAAAAAGGAAAGCATTTTGGCGTCCATCTGCATGTCATTCAGGTGACGTCATATAGTCCAAAATGACTTAGCCTATACCCACCCCGGCTACACGTAGGTTAAAAATGACTGCGTTCTCAAAATAACCTATTGTTTGCAATGCTTTTTGTTTTTCTAAACAATTTTTTAGTAAATGATTTTTTTCCTAAAGTTTTCATGAGCAATAAGTTCTCTCGGAATATAATTTCTTCAAAAGGCTGTTTTGTGAGCTGGTACGATTTTACGACAGCTATCTAGCATTGCAGGCTTTCGAAGTTTCCAGTTTTAAAAATTGCCAAACGAGAGCAAGGATTTAGATATCATATGCTAATCGTTTCGTGTTTTCAAACCAATGCAACCACAAGCGTGTCTAAACCATTTTTAAGCATTTTGCACGCAAATGATAGTTAAATTCGGAAACAAGACTCGGAAACAAAGATTCAGAAGCAACCTTGGAAATTATATCACAATGTTTTAATAATTGGAGAAACCATTAAACATTTTTGGTGAATATAAACGGATGAAAATCATTTCCATTTTTGATCATACGTTTCTTCTTCTACTTCCTAAGCAAGTTTGCCATGTTTAGGGAACAATTGAACAGAATTGTAATTTTTAGGGGTCGAAACTGAACAAAAACCGTACTGAGCATGTAGATTAACTACCTTGATATCTTGCACAGGAAGTTACACGGGAGCACAAATAGAACACGGATGTTTTGCACGCGTGAAATGCGTCAATCGGTTTGCGTTATAGATTACTCTATTCAGTAATTTGCGCAGTCGGGCACATTTCCCTGCTTTTAAATATCAAATTAATCTCCAATGAGCTCACCTTAAGTTAAATGGAGTTAATGACCACATCGTAGCCAGCTGAATGAGCCATGCAAATTTGTTACGATTTTGTAATTTAACTGGTTGCAGTGAGGTGCGCTGGATGCTTGAAAGGGAGTGCATTTTGCCATTTATTACGATATTAATTTCGATGTCTTAAACTGGCGTTGTGTAAATGAAAATGACTGGGTTTCCCACAGCGAAGAATAGGCTTGTAAACTCCTTAATCATTACGCCAGACTATGAGACGTGAATGGTATTCATAATTATTCGCTGCGTATCTCAGATGCTTTTAATTTGCTATCAGCAAGTTATCTTTCCCACAACACACGAATGCTCTGACTCTCTCTTTTTTTATTCTGGTTTTGAATATCGGTCTGGGACAGAACAAAAGCTTAGAATTCTTTGTACACTTATTTGTTCCTCGTCCGGGCTGACAAAAATCTCTCAGCCGCCGACCTTAATTGTCCCCCACTCATCCATTAAGGACACCAATTTGCATAACTATTCTGCCTGCGGAAAAAAACATACGGCAACATTTTGTTCAAGAGCTTTCACGTAAGCATCCTCCGTCACTGTTTGCTGAAGAAACTTTATAAACTTCGACTGAGCTTAAATGTAGCTGGAATTGAATCGCTCTTAGATGTAGCTGGAAATGAATGTCAAAGATTCTTGGCCCTTTGGATAACTCAGACATGACTCGGTTTCCATCGTTTGTTCAGGCTAAATCAAGTAAGTAGGATTATGAAGTGTACCCGTATTTTGGCATTGAATCCGGCTGACAGGTAATGCTTGTTTACCCTCCTGGGAATGCAAAAAAAAAAGAATGGTCGACACCTGCAACCTAGGGCTGCACTGTGACATTTTAAAAATGCTTCACTGATTCGGCAGTGAAATTTAATTCAATGTTTTTGAGGTATATTCTTTAAGAAAGTCTCACAGTTTCATTTTAGTACTGAGTCTGAAATCAAGAACTTAGATAAGTAAGTGCATCAAAGTGCAAACTGAGATTTATCACAGCAAAATTATTGGCGGTAAAGTCAATGTTTTGGTGCTCTTTTCTGCGCAAAATTCGTGCACATCAATTATTATTTGTTTAGTGGATTTACTCGATCTTCATCTGCCTTCGTCGCTGAGTGTGAAATAGAAATAAGAGAGACATTTATGACCAAAAAAATCGATTCTATTATTTAAAATCACATCACACTGCTATGGCTTGTCAGATTTCCTGTTTATTAACAACTTTATGATAAACATTTTTGTACAGCAATCGCTATTCACTTAGTTGTGATGACTCATTCGACCTTTCTAGCTGAGTATAAAATAGAAATAAAACCAGCGTATGAAGGACATGTATGACAGAAAACCGATGCTATCGTTCAAAATCACATCACACTCCTTCGCAGCCGTTTTTAGGCTCGTCACGCAACGCTCCTCGGCGAGCCTAA
>Ga0126343_10000137_pt1 | contig 22322 bp, 14 predicted proteins | sample Cyp2metagenome_FD_92531 | JGI IMG/M metagenome (GOLD analysis project Ga0126343, IMG submission 92531) | Coral microbial communities from Lord Howe Island, Old Settlement Bay, Australia - Cyphastrea 2 metagenome | ecosystem: Host-associated > Invertebrates > Cnidaria > Coral ...
ACCTCTTGGGACAAAGCAGTGTCAATACTGTGGCAGCAAAGACCTTGAGCAGAGGTCTTCTCGACTCTTCGACCAGGTTGATATCCCAGAAATTAAGCCTTTTGTCACTCGGATTAGAGGATTACAAAGCCTTAACCACATCAGAACTAAGGTGTTATCTGAGGAATTACCATCACCGAGCGATTTTTTTACAGAGTCGCACACAAATTCTTCGCTGGCGCCCTTTTTCTGAGACTTGCTTAATTCTATTTATTCTGTATAAAATACTGTCATGTCGTTCCCTAGCTGTTTGCACAATCAAAAAGAGCTGCAATCGATATTTGCTCCTTTCCAGACGGTAGAAGAAAGATACGCAAAGTTGATCGATTTTGGGCGCGGCCTCGCTGCTTATCCAAAAGAGTTTTTGACTTCAAAGTATCTAGTCAAGGGCTGTCAAAGTTCAACTTACTTGAGAAGTACGATAAAAAATAGGCAAATGCACTTCGTTGCCCAATCTGATGCTCTGATATCGGCTGGACTTGCAGCACTACTCTTGGCTATCTATCAAGGAGAAGACCCCGAAACGGTAATTAAATGCTCTCCTACAGTCTTGAAAGAGCTTAATTTCGCTAGCTATCTATCACCTAGCCGCGCGAATGGACTCAGCAGCCTTTACCTGCGCATGCAACAAGATGCCATCGAGGCCATGCGCATTATTATTTAACCGTGGGCACAACCCCCCACTGCCAGTCTGTTTTTTTGCCAAAATCGAAATCGGGGCCCTTTACCTCTGCGCTGCACCCGAGTAAAAGCCTATCTCCCTATTGTTCAATGATACAGACACTGAACAAGTGCTGAAGCAGCCATGACTTTCAACATGTGATGAGGCTTTTCTAGCTGTTCGAGAAGAAAGGGGGTGGAAGTCTGATCTCCGATATGCCCAATGGCTTCTAAAATGATGATTTTTGTCTCTCGATCCGCTGAGAGATACACATCTTGCAAAATCTCAATCGCTCGTGGATCTTTGCAGAAAAGGGCTAAAACAAGGGCGGCTTGCACCCGCAGTTGCTGGTCTTTTTCCCCTAAAAATGACCGGAGAATGCTCAAAGCCTCTGCCCCTCCTTCTCGCACAAAATGGGTCAGGGCAGCATAACTCACACCCAATATTTGATGCTTTAAAAAGCTTTTGAATGCGTCTTTGGCTTTAGGATACCCTAAGATGGCCAAGTAATTTAAAATATCTAAACGCGTAATCTGATCGATGAGCGTGGGGTATTGAGAGGTGTGTGGCACGTGTTGAATCAGGGAAGGGGAAAGAATTTGGAAAAGAGCTGTTTGCTGCCACATCATCTTTTTTTGATGATCCATCAGAAACTGGTATAGCGTTGCTCCGGCAAGATCGGTCCTGATTTTTTGATGCATGAGACCTAGGGCTATGTTCGCTTTGACAAAAAAATCGGGAGAGATGCACATGACTTCTTCCGCAAGAGATACCCCTCTTACACCACTATTTCCAATGGCAAAAGCGGCCAAATTGCGAAAGTCACAATGGGGGGAATACACCCACTTTTTTAGCGTTCTTAACGCTTTGTCCCCTGCAAAATGCATAGAAATCCAAGAAGCTGTAATCGATAAAGTGGGATGTGAATCATCCATCATCTTTTGGATTTTTAAAAGTGAATCTTGTGAGAGGTGTGTCAAGCCGAGCAAATATAAGGTCGTCAAGGAGGCCATTCGCACTCTTGGTACGGGGTCATCTAAGAGAACAAGGAGGCGTGGAATCTCACTGAGTAGATCGAGGCGAGCGATCAATTGACAGGCTAGATAACGCAAATCAGCTCGGTTGCTCTCAACAAGCTCGGACATCTCTTGTGGATCAATCTCATCGTAAAGATTGACAATAGCAGTCGCAGCGCTCATTTTTTCTTCCAAACTGCTGCGGGTATCTGTCAAGGTGGTTTTCAGAGAATCTTTCATACCACTCACATGCATCAAGCCAAGGGCTTGGATCGCCTCTAGGCGTACGTACCAGACCTTTTCCCGTTCAAATAAAAGTTTGACTTGCTCAATCAAAATGGTATCTCGGTAATGAGGGGTCATTTTTACAGCTACTGCACGTAAAAAGGGATCGGATGAACACATGCAATTTTTCAGCATTTGAATGCAGCGCACATCCTGAGTATAAAAAGCTCCCATGAGAGATGCGATACTCATGCCCAATTGGTGGGAATGTTCGAAACGGTGTAAAACCCCCCAAGAGAGCTGCTCTAAAATATCCGAGTTGATCGTTCCGTGACCCCACGCTTTCCATTTCGCGATCGCTTCATTCTCTTTTTGGTTTGCAATGAGCACGCGGATATAAGCCCGTTTGAGGGCGTCCGATGTAGGATAAAGGACAAGCGCTTGCGCGCATTCTTTAAGCGCGGTCTGCTCATCGTGGATGCGCAGGTGGGAATACACCCTCTTCGCTTTCTCTTCTGGAGAGCCATAGCCTGAGCACGCACCCGAAGGGGAAGAAAAAAACAAGAGGCAAGAGACCAGCCAAATAAAAGTGTTGATGTTGAAATACATACACTAGCGCCAAGCACTTCCTTAAGCCATGGGACCTAACTTCTTTCCACCAATCAAATGAAAATGAAGATGAAAAATAGATTGACCTGCCCGAGCTCCATTATTTGTTAAAAACCGATAGTTGTCCGCAATTCCCATCTTTTCCGCAAGTGTTTGAGCAATGGCGACAATGTCGGTGAGAATGGGCAAGTCCTGTGGGGGAACAGCTTGCAAATTCTCATATTGTTTCTTCGGTATGATCAAGATGTGAACGGGTGCAACGGGGTGTGCATCCTCGATTGCCAAAATTTGGTCCGTTTCATGCACCTTTACAGCGGGCATGCTTCCATTGAGAATTTTCCCAAAAATTGTGCTCATGAAACACTCTTGTCTAAAATCATTCCAAGCGCCTTCAAGGCGTCTTCCTTTGTCTCCCAAATAGAAGTAAAACGCCCTTTATGACAAAACACGGCGCCAGAGATGCCAGAAACATCTCTGAGCTGATCCCCGATGAGACCGGCCCACTTTTGGGGGAGTGGAACACGTACTTGCATCCGCTCTTCATAAGAGGGCGGGATGCCCCTGAGCTTCCATTGACTCTCTGTCGGCATGATCAAAAAAGTAGCGGGGTGATGTTCCCCTCCAAGTTCAAAAAAAGACTCTATCCAAGGCATAGACTGCGAAAAAACAAGGGTCTCTTCCTTCTTATCCATTTCCCTTTTGATCACCTGTTTACATTCTTGAATGTAGTCAAACTTTGCAAGCAACCGCTTGAGATGGCCGTGGGCAAAATCGAGCGCTTGGGAAAACCCTCGGTCCATGGTGTTTCTATCAACATCGTGCCGCGCAGGAACAAAATTGGCAATCACAGCAGAAAAACTGCAGTAACCCAGCCCCGCCATCTCCCTTCCATTGTCGATGGCATCAACCCCCATGACGAGACACCGGTTGAAATAATAAAACAATCCGCTTTCAACGATACTCTGATCTTTGAGATACGCAAGAACCATTCCGGCGCTGCTCAACGTGCCGTGATAGTCTATTTGGTGATGATCAAAACGACGGATTTCCGGTGCGTAGATCCCTCCAACATCGCAGACGTAATCACAGGTAGAGAGCTCTTTTAAATCACGAGAACGAATAATCTGTTCACGATCAATTTGATCAAAGAGGAGGAGAAGGGCGCAAGCCGTGACTTCATCCGCATGAAAACTGCCGCTATGCGTTCCAAAGCTTCTCTGCTTAATCTTGCGTTCCATCCACTCCACTCCTGAGAGTGGACTAAATATAAATTCCAGAAACATAATATTCAAGTTTCGAAATGGGGAAATGGGGAAACAATGATTTACATCTCAATCGCAAAGATACCTAAGATGTGCTTCCTCTTCCCTTTCGGACTGAGCATAAGTTCTGGATATTTGCATGAAACTTGGTTACCATCAATTCTTACCATGAGCATGCATCTGTCACTCGAACATTCCGATCTAATCACACCTGACGGAAAGATTGTCTCGCTTGAAAAAGAAAGGCAAAATGCCTTTATGTCCACCGTCGTGATCAAGGAAATCTCCCCTTGTTTTTTGGGGTTTTTTCTTCCAAAAACAGATGTTTTTTTTAATCTGAGAAGTGTCCTGGCTCAGCTGGGAGTACAATCTGAAACACGGGACATGCATTTGTCTGCTACCCTCCGCAGGGCTGAAATTAAACTTGAGCTTTTAGCGTTAAATGAAACGGGAACTATGCTGCTTAAGTACCTCAAACTAGGGGCGTTCATTGGCAAGCTGTTTGCTGCGGATAAAAGTAGGCGCGTGCGCACTGCCCATTACATCTCACGCATGTTTGGTCGGACAGACAAAAAAGGGCGTCCTCTCCTTTCTCTTGGGGAAAAGCACGACCGCTCAGACTTAAGACTGGAAACATGGAAAGATCGAGCCATCGCACATCTCTTGCTCAAACCGGGTATTTTTTCCTATGATCATGCGATCAGAAAGGTGATTCCCATCATTGCAAAGGCGCTTACTCAAACTCATCTCAAAATGCGGGAGTTCCTCCGCCTCATGCAGATCCATGATCAAAAAGCAGAACGTAAAATACCCCACGGGCAATTGCTTCTTGTGAAAACGATTCCTCTGCACATCTATGCGGTCTTTGCCCGGGTCGTAGACGAATTGCTCCCCAAAGGGTTCAGACATACGGCAGCTTCGATCTTACAACCCGACACATGTGCCTCGGGAGATATGTATGAATTTTATGGCACGAGCAACCAAAGCATTCACTCGATTCCCCTTGAATTTTATACCCTCTCTCCTTACAGAGAACACATTTTTTTTGGCGATAGAGAACAGTTCCAAGATAGCCTTAAAAAACCGGAAATCCTGTTCAACGCCATGGAAACAGCACCGGAGCCGATACATGATAAGTGCGCTACTTTTGTGGTTAAGGTAAACCAGCTCCTCAATCTCAAAAGCTCTGATTGGATCAAGACTGCACGCAACTTAGAGCCTCTAGCCCCCTCTTCTCAATTAGATCAACACATCGGCTTAGTGGCACACTATTTACGCACGCAACCCTCTTACCCGTTTTTAGCGGCTATTGAAAAAGGAAGCATTACCAGTCAGGGCATTCTCCTCTGCCGCTATTTCCCCTCACCCATGATGAAACCGATGTTGCTCAGCGAGCACGTTCAACGTTGTTTAAAAGGAATTTACTTCTACTACCCTTCTCGCTCGCATGGAGATTTTTTCTCCCATGAAGATCGATCAATGCTGATCGATTTGGCAAAATCTGGACTGCCTGTTTTTTGGCTAGATCAAAAGATGAGACAGACCCTGCAATATACCCTTTGCCCCAAACGGGATGTGGGAATGTTTGTTCCACCTTCTAAAGTCAAACAGTTTGTAAATGCGACAATGATTGGTGTTTATGGATCCACCTTAGTTGAAGATTCCCACAAAATGCTGCTTGAGCACCTCATCAAAGGATTGCTAAAGTATAGGCAGGAGATGGATCACCCTCTTCTTCATGCCAGAAAACCTCTCGCACTCGTCACGGATGGAGGTTTGAGTGTGATGAGCATGGTTAATCGAATTGCCAAAGAATTAGGGCTCCTCTCATGTGCCCATGTTTTTGATTTTCGATTCAATCGAGATAAATGGAACGCTCAGCAAGAGCACCATCTTCATGTCGAGGCCAAAATGACGTGCCGTTTTGATCAACTCGCCCAATATCAAGCAGAATTTCACCTCGATTTGCCCATTTTCTTGATGGGAGGAGTAGAATTAGATTTTTTACTTTCTCTTGAAGAGATGCGCCGCACGATGATGCTACCCCCTATGACGCCTGTCCTTCTCATCGGAGATCCCTCTTATTGGAAGGAGAAGATGTCACACCGTTTTTTGGTCAACTTAAAAGAGAAAACCATTAAAGGAACGGAATGGATCAGTAACTCCTTTTTCTGCGTTCAAACTGCTCATCACGCGCTCAAGGTGTACAAAGATTTTTTCGAGGGGAAGCTACGCATTGGTCCCGAAGGGGGCATGCATCAAAATGGATTTGTCGTCACCTAAATGTGAATAATCGAGAAGCACTCAATGAATCATGACGTGCGAGATCAATAACCACATGGCACACGGGTGGGCACGTGATTGAAATTTCCCTTGGATAACCGGGTGTGTGATCGGAGGCTCCGCTCTTACACTCAAACTAAAAAATGGGAGAATCTCTTTGATGCATTCAGGTATTGAAACGGCCAGAAGTGTCACGGGTTTTTTCATATTGCACCAAGAGGTACAAAAAACGATCCAAGAGCAAGGTGGCATACTGGCTATAGTCGATCCCATTCAGTCAAAAATTAACGCCTTTATCAAAAGTAAAACTGATCATCTGTTTAGGCACAGCTCGAAGACGCACGATCAGCTCGAGCAGCGCACCACCTCGACTCTCATCTCTGTAGTCATAATCACTGCTTTAATCGCAGTCGTGCCTCATTTCTTACATACCCCTTTGGCAATCTGCGCTCTATTTTTCTCAATTTTTGGAGCACATAGGGTTCTATTATCAGCTGATCGGTTGATGCGAGGGATGTATCAATTCACAAAAGCCTACTGCTTTTCGCGCTCTTTTCCAACGACGCGATCACTGGTGCATCAATTAGAGTATTTGGAAACAACAACATCTGTAGTTATATCCATGTTGGATCAATTCTCCAAGCAAGACCGCTTATTAAGATCGGCTGAGATAGGACTAGTAACTGCTGCAATGGCCTTGAACCTCTCTTCAATCACGTCAGATATATCTACCATTTTCATCGTACCAGGGATTCTGTTCGTGATTTTAAAAAATCACTCGATATTTTTATTGGGCGTCAAAGACTGTCAGAGATGCGTGCAAAACAGTATCTCCTTCTTTAAAAGATGTGATGAAATCGAGGTAAAAATCGAATCTATAAGAAAAAGCCTGATCGACACCCTCTATTTTAATCGTGTTACCCGATATGTGACCAAACATATCTATGGAACGAAAGAAAAAATGGAATGGCGCAGTTCAGAATTGGTCAAAAATACAATTTTTTTGAAGATCGACAACTATAAAAAAAGAGTGTGTGTTTACTTAGCATCTCGAATCATTGATGAAATCACTGGGATTGTGTTGCAAATCAGTACCGCACGAGCTTTTCGCATGGCTTTTGCAGATTTTACGGGCCTCGGACTGACTACAGGCGTTTACTGGATCTCTTCTTTTACACTGCGTCTATTTAATGAGCAGTGTCGTTTTTCAACACCTTTAGAATATACGCATAACCGCGTTTTTCCACTTTATTTGGCGCACCAATTTCCGGAAGAATGTGATTTTTATGAGTCGGTATTGACCACGGGTTCTTTGATAAAATGGGCCATCCTACTCATCATATGGGAAAGGAGGATTCGATCTTGGGGCAGAAAACGGGAACACGCTCTCCAAGATCTCTTTACATCTCTCAAAAGCTCGGGGAAAAAACAATTGGAAAAGGGTTTTAAACGGTGCTTTTGTGCTGCTACGCGGATCGCAGAAATTGGGCCCAAAGTCTTAAATATGATGATCAAAAACAGCTAAAACAGCCTGTTCACGCACACCATATCCTCGACTTGATGGGGTCTGTACCGGCACGTCGACACCACGTGGTTTACTTGAAACACATGCAAGTGCAGGTAACCAACTACGGGCTGCGGCAATTTGAAAATAGATGATCAAGAGAGATCCAATCAGCATGAGTAGCATCGAGTATTTACCCCCAAATACCCTAAAACGAATATTTTTTCTGTCTACATAACGCCCCTTCCACACCATCAAAACGGGCAATATTCCATACAAAATGGCAACAAAAACTCCCGCATAACCAATGGCAAGGATAAAGCCCTTGGGATAAAAAAGGGCAAAGATAAGGGGAGGACCAAACATTAAAGTAAGGAGCCCAAAGCGACCGCCAGTTGTTTTTTTGGGGTGAAAGACATCTTCAAAAAACCCTTGAAGGCCGAGAGAAACTCCAAAAAATGAAGTAACGAGGGCAAAAAATGAAAAGAGCCCCACGAGCACGGCGACCCACGAGACGTTCAAAAGGTGTTTTAAGGCCTCAGTAAGCCCTACAATGGGATGCGCCGTCGATCCGATGACTTCGAGTCCATACTCTCCCGTGCGCGGGAGCATCCCAATGACCAAAAGCTCCCAAATAACATAAAAAACAAGGGGGATGAGACTCCCTACAAGCAAAGACATTTTCAGTTTGGAGATGTCTCCTCCTAAGTAGGTCTTGATACTTGGGATAATAATGTGCGAAGTAAAAGAAAGGACTACAACGGGAACGGCTGCCCAGACGTATTTGGGATTACCGTCGCTAAAATGTTCCCAGCGAATCACGGGAAGCACAGAAACCAACAAACTGAGAAATGTTCCAAAGAGAAAAAATACGCACAGGCGGTTGATCACATCCACGACGCGTATCCCACACACGATGATCACACCAAAGAGGGCCAAAAAGCAAAAGATGCCGATGCTGGCTGCAATTTCAGTGTTTAAAAGGGCACCTAGCACTTCAGAGATGAGAGATCCACCCCCGGAGAGATAAGCTGCGGCAACGGCATAGAGCAGGAAAAGAAAGGCAACCCAGGCGACATACTCCCCCACCGGTCCTAGTCTTTCTCTGACAATAGAAATGAGGTTGGCATCTGTTTTAGCACTCATTAAACTGGCCTCCATGAGATAAAACAGGCTGATGAGCATAAAGAGAAAACACACAATAAAGAGGAGAAGCGCATAAAAAAATCCGGCCACACCCGTCGTGAGAGGGAGGGCGAGCATCCCAGCGCCAATTTGGGTTCCAGCTAAGAGCAGTGCACTCCCCAGGGTCCTATTTTTGGATACTTTTGCTAATTTTATAATCAAAACGTTGCCTAACATCTTACTTTTAAATGATCTTATTGATTCTTTAACTTAAGGAAGAATATCCACCAAAGAGAGGGTTTTTAAATCTTAAGTCAAAAACCCCAAGAAAATCCGAGGCCGGCACAAGACGTACAATCTGTAAAAAACTGACCCTCAGAATACCCATTCCGGTAATTAATGAAAACGCGCATTTTGCGTCCCACTCCTTGGAGCTTACTCCACTCGTAGCCAAAGATAGAACTCGCATCAAACTGCCAATCAACCGCTTGCCAATTGCGAATATAGGCAGCGAGGAAAAAGGTGCCATAGAGTCTGCGATAATAATCTTTCCTGCCAAAAAAACGGAATTCTCCACCATATTCTAGATAAAGTGGTTTGATGGGATAGCTTTTATCACTATGAAATACCCAACCAGGCCCGAAATAGATTCTAAGATTTTTACTTGCTTGGTAAGCAGTGAAAAAATCGATAGCTTCCATACTCGGATTCAATCGATCTACACGAGGATGATGAACAATAAATTCATCACCTAGATGACCAGAAATGTGGTAAACCCTAAGACGAAAGGCCCATTTGTCGACTGCATAACTCAGAGGCACCCCCAAGAGAAAATCGGTATTGATCATCTCAGCAAATTCTCCTCTGCGGTGGTGTACGCCCATTTTAAACATGGACCACACTCCCCCCTGAATTTCGATTTGCAAATCCCCTTTCCATCTGAAAACATTGCGCCAACGGTAAATCGGGAAACTATCACCTAGAGAAACAAGGGTTGAGACGTGCCCTACATTACGATCTCCGCGTCGATAGGTAGCAGAATAGAGAGTACTGCGGGGATTTGCGATCATAGGAGCGTATAAAACAGTGGTTTGAGGGAACCAAATTCCCTTAATCTGTGGCCTTACTTCCTTTTTTTTTAGTGTTTCAAGCCGCCCCCTTGGAAATTTTGCCACTTCTGTAACTGATTGAATTTCTGGTAAATCCTTAACAAAGCGGATGATGCTATTCTTAATCAGGTCGTTTTTAGGAAGATTATACAAGTAAACATCCCCATTTTCTACGTAGACCAGGATATCAAACTCATAATAATGGGAGTTAACCAGCGCCTGGATGTATCCTTCGAGATAAGAGTCTTCCTCTTTTTCAAGGTGCTGCTTGGGAAGCGTGTCTTGACTCTCTGAGAGATAGCCATCAGATCTTGTCTCTTCAATCGGGTTAGACATACCATCTCGAAAGCCGACACATCCAGTAATAAACATACACAAAATAATTCCAGTTTGCTTATGATTCATTATCAAATTAGTAAAAAAGCATAAATCATTTCTTTTTAAGAAAAACACCTTAAACTCATATATACAAATTAAATCGTTTATCACCAGTAAAAACCGTTAAACAAAAAACAAAAGAGCATTTGAGCAAGTGGGGGCACCTAATTTGGATTGGCAGTATCAAGAAGCGATCTGCTCAACACCTCACATGAGGTGAGGCCCGAAGCAATCGCAGACGATCAAAGGGCTTTGGCTACTTTGCAGGCGGATGAGTATATGATGCAGCGCAAAGAAACGGAGCCCAAGCACATCACCCAACCCCTATTCTCATCAAGTATTGGGTCAATACATCTCTACAAATTGGGATGAAAATAGTCGAAGTGCATCGCTTCACGAACTGCCGAAAGGGTCCGGGAAGCGATGCGATTTGCTTGCACTGTCCCCTCTTTGAGCATCTCCATCACAGCTTTTGGATCTTTCGCATATTCAGCGCGCCTTTTTTGGATGGGCTCAAGCAACGCAAGGAGCACTTCCAATAAGTAGTGCTTCACAACTGAATCACCAAGGCCCCCCATCTGGTAGTGATACTTTAGTTCCTGCACTTTTTCGACATTCTCATCAAAGGCATCCAAATAGGCAAAGACCGGGTTCCCTTCAATCTTCCCAGGATCTTCCACGCGCAGGTGACCGGGATCCGTGTACATCTTGGTGACTTTTTTTGCAATTTGATCAGAACTGTCCGATAAAAAAATTGCATTGCTTAAAGTCTTACTCATCTTCGCACGCCCATCAGTGCCTGGAAGTCGGGGCACTTTGGAAATGTACGCTTTTGCTTCAACTAACGTATTCACACCATAGTTCCGGTTGAAAGTACGCACAATTTCATTTGTCTGCTCAATCATCGGACATTGATCTTCCCCAACTGGGACCAAGGTCGCTTTAAAAGCAGTAATGTCAGCAGCTTGGGAAATTGGATAAGTCATGAAACCAGCGGGGATACTTTCTCCAAAATTTTTCTGTTTGATCTCTTGTTTGACAGTCGGGTTGTGCTTGAGGCGGTTCCACGTCACTAAATTCAGGTAATACAAGGTGAGCTCCGATAAGGCTGGAACAAGTGACTGAATGAAAACGACCGTCTCTGAGGGGTCAATGCCCACCGCGAGGTAATCCAAGGCGACCTCTAATACGTTTTCACGCACTTTTTCGGGGTTTTTACTATGGTCTGCAAGTGCTTGCATATCCGCAATCATGACGTACTGCTCGCACGTTTTTTGGAGTTTCACCCGCTGGAGCAAAGACCCAACGTAGTGACCGAGGTGGAGGGGACCCGTTGGACGATCTCCAGTCAAAACAACATCTACGTGTTTCATAAACGAGGAGGGTAACAAGGAAAAGAATTATTGAAAAGTTTTTCCAATTGCTCTTAGATAGCAAGCATGCGAGAGAAAAATCCCAAACAGATTGGAAAATACGAGATCATCCGACTGATCGGGAAAGGAGGTATGGGAGAAATTTTTCTCGCAAGTGATCCCGTGTTTAAAAGGGAGGTTGCTCTCAAACGTATTTCGGATAAATTGCTCTGTTATCCCACAATTAAAAAAAGATTTTTAAGTGAGGCAAAGATCGCAGCACAGCTAGCCCATCCTTCCATTATTCCCATCTATGCACTACATGAAGATGCAGATCAGATCTACTACACAATGCCCTATATCAAAGGGGATACGCTCAAACACATCATCAAAATCACGCGCGATGGGGAGAAGTCCAACGCAGCACCTCACCCCATTGGATCGTCTATTCCCGTGCTCATTCGGCTCTTTTTAAATGTGTGTCAAGCCATGCACTATGCTCATACAAAGGGGTTTTTACACAGAGACCTCAAATCAGAAAATATCATCGTCGGGAAATTTGGAGAAGTGATGATTCTAGATTGGGGAATTGCAACACGTATGGGAAGCGTTGAAGAAGAAATTCCATTTGAAACGGCTTCTCCCCATGACCTAACCAGGCCAGGTAAGGTGGTGGGAACGGTGGGTTACATGGCCCCTGAAAGAGCGATGGGTTGCCCCGCAACCATTAAAACGGATATCTATTCTCTCGGAGTTATCCTATACCAACTCATGACATTTCGACTCCCTTTTATTCGACCATCACTCAGAGAATTTCGCAAACACATGCAGCTCGAACAGTGGGTCGAACCTCAAGAAGTAACGCCCCACCGAGATATCCCTCCCCAGCTTGCCCAAATCGCAAAACAATGCTTGAAGCCCAACCCAGAGGGTCGTTATGCGTCGATTCATGAGGTGATCGAGCAGTTAGAAAGTTATATTGAAGGGTGTCCCGAATGGGTTTTGGCCGACATGCTGAGGTTAAGCAAGGCGGAGGATTGGGAATTCCAAGAGAATGTCATGCTAGCCAAGAGGATGGCCGTCTCCCGCTTTTCGAATGTGATGGAGTGGTTCATGCTCATGATTTCAAAAGAGTCTTACTCGGGAAACGTGCGCATTGAATCTTCTCTCAAAGTCGAAAAGGCAAGCAGAGGGGTAGGCTTTTTACTGTGCATCCCAGAACCAAAAGAAAGGCAAGGACTTGAAGAGGGGTACTGTCTCTGGGTGGGGACCAAGAAATATCCTGCATTTACACTCTTTCGTTCAAACGTCGAGGTCATGCATGTGCCCGAAAGCGGGCTCGAGCCCCATAGGGATTACAAAATAGCCATAGAGAAAGTGGGCAATAACTTGCGCCTTCTCATAGATGGCAACCTCATTTTCAGTTATGTCAGCTGCGTCCCTCTCGTCGGTGGCCACCTCGGGCTGCTTTTTCGAGATGCCCATTTCAAAATGGACACCCTCACCATCCTCTTCGGATCACAAAATGTGATGGTCAACTGCCTATCGATTCCCGATGCATTTATGACTGAGAAAGACTACACAAAAGCATTAGCTGAATATAGGCGTATTGCTCATTCGTTTAAGGGGCGGGCAGAGGGGCGAGAAGCACTTTTTCGCGCGGGCATCACCATTTTAGAGCAGGCAAAGAGTGAGAGCGGTGCCTACAAACAGACACTTTTTGCTCTTGCATTAGATGAATTTGAAAAGTTGCGGGGCACACCCGGTGCTCCTTTAGAGTACCTCGGAAAATCGCTCGTGTATCGGACCGAAAATGACATAGAAGAAGAGATCAAATGCTTAGAACTCAGCATTCGAAAGTATTTGAAACACCCCTTATTACCTCTAATTGGAGAACACGTGGGCTTCCGTTTACACGAAACTTCACGGAAAAACCGAAGAGGAGCTTACTCCTTTCTGCTGCTTGCACTACGCCATGTCCCCAATGTGCTTCAAACCAAAGAGACGGAAGAGTTAATAGCTCATTTGGTATCCGAGTGGGAAGGGCTTCCTTTTATTGAACCGCTCGAAACTCAGCTGGGCGAAAAAGTCGGTCGTATGCATCTGGCGATTCAACTTGCTTTTTGGCTTTCCAAGCCGACCGTCTTGTATGAACTCTTGCAAAAAATACCCTGTGATATCCCCGAAACTTACCTACTCGTTAGCAACATCTTGTTTACTTTACTCGAAATGGGATATCCCGAGCTCGTGGAATATATTTCAATAAGAGAATTGGATACGAGACAGCCGGAGCATCTCCTATTGAAGAGTTATCTAGAAATGGGGATTCAAGCAGAAAATAGACCCATCCAAGAATGCTTGGGACTCTTCTTTAGCTTAGCTCCACATCGGCTGTCTTCGAGGGAAAACCGCGTCTTGAGGTTTTTAATGGAAAAAGGACTGAACTCAAAAAACGTCCAGATGCTTCTCCCCTTTTTTAAAAGGCTATCGAGATTTGATACCCTCAGTATTGATCTGCGGCCGATTAAAATCTGGGCGCTTCTCTTGGCTGAGGAAAACGTAGGGGATTTATTCCCAAAAGAACGGATTGAAACCAACTCCCCGTATTACCCTCTCTATGGTTGTTTTTTGGCACGAGAGAAAGGAGAGAAACAGGCGCTCGATTACTTTGAATTGAGCTTAGAAACGCCCCATCCACCATCAAGTGCTTTGCTCAGCCATTTCTTGCAAGGAGCAATTACACTCGAATCTCCTTGGATGCAAAACGCTTTTCTCTGGGAAAAAATCCAACTCTTCCGCCAACTTGCCTTATACTACTCCTGTCTGAACAAGAGGAGGAAAGCCGGTCAGTTTGAGCAAATGATCGAAAAAGAGCGGAAAAAATGCAAAGTCCCTTTACATTTTATGTAGCCATCAAAGCTTTGAAATTCCTGCAATCACTAGAGATTTCGTTTCGCAATAATCATTGAGGCTCCCAATTGCTCCATTTTCACGACCCAGTCCCGATTGTTTCCACCCGCCAAAAGGGAGGAGCTCTGAACATACATCATGGGTGTTCACTCCAACGGATCCCGCTTCCAAAGCTTCCGCAACGCGCCAGCTACGACTCATATTTTCTGTGTAGAGATAAGCGGCGAGACCGTGAGAAGTATCGTTGGCCATTGTAATGACTTCTTCTTCTGATGTAAATCTGTAGCAGCTAGCAACAGGTCCAAATACCTCTTCTCGATACATATGCATCTCCTGATTGACATTGATGAGCAGCGTGGGCTCATAAAAAAACGACCCCATCGCTCCACGACGTCCACCGCAAAGGGCTAGAGCCCCTTTAGCAAGGGCATCATCGACGAGCGCTTCCACTTTGGCTACCCCTTGCTCATTGATCAAGGGGCCTATATTGACTGTTTTGTCCATTCCAAAGCCGAGTTTCAGGTGCTTATTGAGCATGTTTTGAAATTGCTCAACATACGTATCATAAATCTTTTCTTGCACAAAAATGCGGTTGATGTTGTTGCAACATTGGCCAGAGTTATAAAATTTAAACCAAAAAGTCGAAGGGACAGCTTTGTTCAGATCGGCATCTTCAAAGATGATGGCAGGACAATTGCCCCCAAGTTCCATACACAGGTTTTTCACCGTATGGCTAGAGGCAGCAGCAAGGATTTTACCCACTTGAGTAGAGCCCGTAAAGGTCAGTTTGCGCACCAGAGGATGGGATGTCATCTCGCGGCCCACAATCTGGGGATCTCGGCATGTCAAGACATTAAACACTCCAGGAGGAATTCCAGCACGATGAGCTAGCTCGGCATGAACAAGAGCGGAGAGCGGGGTATCCTCTGCGGGTTTTAACACTACTGTACACCCGGCAGCAAGAGCTGGTGCACATTTTTGAATGATGAGAACCGAAGGGAAATTCCAAGGAGAGATGACGCCCACGACACCAACGGGTTGGCGTAAGACCAGAAAGCGACGGTTTGGATCGGGAGATTGCGGTGCATAGCCATAGAGGCGCTCTGCCTCACTTGCATGCCAGTTGAGGAAACCAACGCAGCCCATGAGCTCATGAGTAGATTCTTCAAACGGTTTGCCCGCTTCATAAGTCAAAATAGTGCTGATGTCATCCCAATGCTGGTAGATCAAAGCTGCCCATTGCTTCAGATAGCAACCCCTTTGCTTTGCGCTTAGTCTTTTCCAAGACTCAAAAGCAGTATGGGCAGCTTCAATCGCTTGCTTAGTTTCCACAGCACCTACATTGGCAATTTCGGCAATCACTGATTGATCCAAAGGGTTAGACACGGCAAACGTAGATAAGGATTTGACCCACCTACCATTGATGTAACTCTTTGTTTTGAGAAGGAAAGCATCTTTTATCTGCAACATCTTACTTTTTACTTTATTTGAGGATCCATTTTATTGGAAATATTTAATTAAACATCCGGATTAATGGAGAAATGCTCATTCTAATTTAATAAAAAATATACAGAATGCAGGCCCTCTATAAATACAGCTAAAAATAAAGAGATCAAGCAGCGGCTATGTTGAAAAATAGAATTAATTGAAAGAATAGCCACCTTGAAAATTCTCTCTTAAGCTGCTTTTTTCTTAGGATTTACAAGATTCATCATCACTTTTTTTACACACACCTTATGCCCTCTGAGTGGATTTTTTCCTAGAAAAGAGACCGCCCTTAAGCAGCCTTTTGAGTCTAGAAAACCAGCTGTCCGAGAGGGGCCCGCTTGTTATATCCAGTCAACCTTGCAAAAAATTCGATCTCGCTCAAGTATCTCCTCCTAAGCCTTAGGATAATAAATATTGCATCGTCCCTTATCCTCGGATCAACCCCTTTTTTGCATTCTTTTGAGGAGAAGTGAGAGGCTTAGATCCTCTTTCCCGAATCATCCTTCTCATCTTAGCTTAAGGTTATCACCCCCATCTACTTTTACTTCTTTCACTGCTAAAGGGACATGCTTCAATGAGACCGTGATCCTGACTACAGTCAACTACATAAGTTATCTGTAATATTCATTCTCGCCCGATTTTTCTTCGAGCGGCTATATAAAGCTTTTTCCATGTAGGGTGCTTTTCTTTCCCATGAATCATGGGCGTTCCACTCTCCTTCTCCATACACCTTAAGTACCAGTAGCATCTAACAGGATGAATTGAGGTCTTCTCAAAGAGAGTTCATGATGAAAGCGCATCCAGGTTAAAAAATAGAATGCATCTCAGCCTGCAAGAGATCTTCCATCCTCTTTTTAAAAGATACAGGCAGGTGAAGCTGACACAACACAGAAAAAGCACGTCCTTCCACTAGGGTAAGAAAGTAAGGCCACTCTGATTCAGTTAACTGATACATTCCCTGAGCTAAACGGATATACGGCTTATCAAAAAAGAACTGTCCTTCGTATTTGAGCAATTTAAATTGAAAACTCAACCAAAGAGATTCGGGAGAAAGGGGAAGTTTTTCAAGATAGGCACGAAGTAAATGATATAATTGCGGATGCGGTTTTTCAGGAAGCTGAGTGGTGTGAATCGTTTGAAGCATAAGACCACTGAGCTTGAGCAGTCGTAACGAGCTACGCAGAGGAAGATGCAGGTTTAAAATGGAGCCATCGACGAAAGTACATAATGCAGATCTATTTTTCCGATAGACATAATGTCCTCGGCATAGAGGCGTAGCTAAATTGACGTGCTGCGGTTTTTTAAGAGATAGGTTGCGGGTGATTAAATGAATGACACCTTGATCGGGGGTAAAGAGATGAATGATGCGCTGCTCTTCTTTGAAGGGATAAGATTTTAAGACAATCCCCTCACATTTACTTTCTTTCATCAGGTGTTGAGTGCTTCTATTTATCTTAAGGCCCAAACAGCGACAGCTGAATTGAGCCAGTCTTTTAACTTTGAGTCTGATATTTGAGGGTACTCCCCCCATTGGCATATTTTTATATGGGGTCGCGGCCCATCCTAACCGAAGAAAATATAATTTTCAAAGATTTCGTCCACAGTCCATTCAAGCGGCCTTTTCAAGCTAGAAAATCAGCTTTCTGCACAAGTTCTCTTGGTGTACCCGGTCCACTTTTCTCAAATTGATCTTGCCAAAAAATTCTCACCCAATCCTTTGATAATGCATATTGCATCGTCCCTTTCTTTGGATAGACTTGCCTTGCGTTTTTTGGGGAATGCATTCCGAAATTAAAGAGATCACCCTTGCGCGCAATTCTCTTATGCTTGCTTTCTTCCATCTTATGTTTGATTTTGCTATTTTTTACTCACTCGAGCACTGGTAGCTCAATTGGACAGAGTACCTGACTTCGAATCAGGTGGTTGGAGGTTCGAGTCCTCTCCGGTGCGCTTTTCTACGTAGGCGTACGCCCCATCTTAGTCGGCGAAAATACGAGTTATACGCCGACTGCTGGCTACTCCCTCGCCTAAAGGCAAAGGCTTCCAAGGATTGACACCCAAACCATCTAGCCCAAGAGTTACTTGAAAAATATTTTACGAGACAAAATCTCAAAGTCAAGGCACGCTTCCATCCCACCACTAAACAGGTGGGTTTTCCCCGCTCGTCCAGGACAAATTGGATCATTTTCGCACCCCTTTTCAAGGCTTAACAACGTTTTTTGATCAATAGCGGAATCTTGTAGAGAGACACCATTCAGTCCCTTCTAGACCATTAAGAATAGACTCTAAAAGAAATCAACTAAAGGTGACAACTAGAAGATACATTGCTCAAAAAGTAGCACCATGATTCCCAAGAATAAACCGCATTCCAAATTGATCATTGATGAAAAAAGCAGAGGGTAGGACAATCTCTACTCAAACCTTAGAAATTCCAACTCACACTTAGTGTCCCCTCTTGAACGCGGTGACCACTCGTCCAGCTAGCTTGATAGCCCATCTTAAAAGAGTAATGATCTGGTTTGATGACCAGAAGCTCGCATCCTATATTCGTGCGACTCGTTGGCGCATGCTCGCTTTGCACAAGCAGCTCTTTTTGACATGTTTCTTCTTGAAAATTGCTTTTGTAATACCCACGCGTAAGAGAAAGATTCATGAGCCACCCTACAAACAGGGTGGGTACAATGCGCAGAGAGCCTCGATCCATCTGTGTTGCACATTTCAAGTTAAACTCCGAGCGGAAAAATGATGTGCGCACGCGCTCAAGGGATAAATTCAGGGGCCCAGCCCCTTTTTCTGTGTACTTGGATTCAAAACTGCTCACGTAATCGATGTGCAGTGTGGGCATGAAAAATAGACCTTCTTCGACACGCTTTGTCAGTTTGAGTTTAAATGCTCCGGAAAATCCCGTTAGAATGTCGTCCCCCGTATGCCGACTCTGGGCCGCCCTTCTGATGTTTGAGAAACGCACCTCTCTCGTGACGTCATAAAACCGGTGCGCTAGGGAAAGCACAAACTGTGCGTATCCCTTGGCACTGATATATCCAATGGACGGGGTAATATAGGCACCTTGCGTGGTGGCTTTGCCACGGCTATGATCCCAGTTGAGGTGTGAGTCGGTGTAGCTCGCGCCTAGATTAAGACACAAACCCTGTGAGGCAAGGGTATATCCCGCCGTAAACCCATAGGTGCGACTGTGAAATGGGATCTGCTCTCCCCGTGTGTTGTGTCTGTTATCAAACCCGATGGGAGTGACCCATACCGACCGAGTCTTGGGCTGTTTCTTGGAGTCTTCAGGAAGGAGAGGGTGTGTGTAGTAGAGGGTTTCTGCTCGGTTCGTTGCATGAGCGATGCGCACGTTGGCTTCTAGATTGTTTTGGGCGATTGCCCCAAATTGCTGGGGACCTAGCTGCAAGAGGCCTTGGATGAACTGTCTTGGGGGGAGCTTCACGAGGGATTGCAAAATGGAGGTAAGCTCCTTTGAAGGGGAGTGGCGGCAAGAAAACAGATAGTCCCCTATTTGTCTCGCATTTCCTTTGAGAGAGGCAAGTGGTACGGGCAACACAGTTTCTGTGAAGGCAATGCTAAGTTGGACACTGTTTTGGTTCGGATAGAGCAGATTGAACTCTAATGGATGGGTTTCTACCAACTTTTTGAATGTATTTTGCACGCTCTGCGCCTTGAGGATGGTATAGATGGTTCCGGAGAGATAGATCCCAGACTGGGGGTCTAGCAGAAGATTTCCGTTTAGGGTGGCAGTGCCCGCCACTTTGAGCAGATCTGCCTGGTCGGGAGAAGGGGTAATGCGAATTTTTAGAGTGGCGTCTGCGCCTTGTTCGTAGTCGCCTTCAACGCTTAGGGTGCTCATCTCTGGAGAGTTTTGTGAGCGCACTTCGACGGTGCCTTGAGCATTGTTTAAAAATCCCAAGTATCCCGCGCCTATCAAGGTAGTATCAGATGCGGCGAGCTGCGCCCCCCCTCTTCCTGGCGCTCCTAATTGCTTGCCTTTGGGTAAGATGAGAGTGCCCTCTCGTAAAACGAGCTTTCCTTGGAATGGGGAACTATCACTATCGACGACGAGGAGGCCAGCACCCGTTTTAGTCAGAGGGTGGTTGCCCGTCAAAGCTCCGCTTAGGGTAAGGACGACAGGGGATGGGACTGTCACGGTGCTTTGTTTGGCAACTTCGATGGGGCTCGCAATCGAGAGCGTCTGAGAAGGGATAAGGGTGCCCCCCTCGAGAAGGAGGTGATGACCGAGCTGCTGACCCATGGAACATTGGAGGGTGCCCCCTTGCAGGGAGAGCCGCTCAAAAGTGTTGGGGGAGGTCCCACCTAAGATTAGGGTACCGACTTGGATTTTTTCGAGGGTAGATCCTATCCCTCCTTCAATCACTCCGGAAAAGGTGCCGCTCTGGACTTGCAGGGAGCTGCTACGTAAGTTGATCTTTCCGTTTTTGGTGCCCGTGAGCGTGTTCACTTCAAGACCCGGATGTCCATCGCCTAAATCAAGGATGCCACGCTCGATGTGCATATCGTTTTGCTGCCCTGGTATGCCAGAAGCACCTAAATCTAATGTGCCTCCTTGGATGGTTGTGGGACCTGGGTAGGTACTGAGCCCTGTCAGGATAAGAGTGCCCCCTCCTACTTTGGTAAGGCCTCCTAATAATACGGAGGGCCCTGCAGAGATGACCCCAGAAAAGGTGCCGCCTTTGACCTCCAATGTGTGGCCGTGGAGATCCACTTGGCCCGCTCCTTTCAGTGTGCTCACTTGGAGTGTTTGCTGCACTTGGAACAAGGAGAGGAGCCCGTCTCCTTCTATGGTCAATGTGCGTGCTTGGCCCAGTGTAGCACTCCGAGTGAGTTTTAAGGTCCCCTGTCTGATAATGAAAGGGCCGCTGTGGCGACTCGGACTTGATAATATGAGGATGTCGCGCCCTGTCTTAATTACTTTGCCCGTTCCTGCAAGGGAGCCGTTATACCTTCCGTTTCCTTTTTGATCAAAGATGAGGGTCGCTGCGGAAATAATGTTAATATTCCCCTGAAGTTGAAGTGGCGTGAGTTGCAGCGTCCCTGCGACGACGTTCGCATTCCCAATCCGATTGCTCGGATGGCTTAGGGCAAGCGTGCTGCTGCCGGTTTTGGTAAGTGTTCCCGCCCCGCTGACAACGCCTGAGAGAATCACATCGACATCGGTTTGCATGGTGGCTATTCCGTCGATGATGACGTTTCTCGCAGAGGATGTGAAGTCACCTGCGAAGTGCAGGGTCCCTTTACCCAAAGTCATCGCCCCAGCGCGTTCTCCGAGCGCTACGTCGTTTTTTGGTTTTAATACCCCATCCGATAGAGTCGTCCCTCCCATGTAGGTGTTCACCCCTTCCAGAATGAGGGTGCCCACTCCTTTCTTTTCAAGGGACCCCGAACCTTCTATCAATCCTGACAGAGTTGCACTCCCACTTTCGACTAAAACGGTCCCACTACTCTTGAGTTCGATCTTCCTAGAGGAGACGAAGAGGTTGTTCACACCCAGCGTTCCCCCTTCAAAGATGAGCACTGATCCAGGGGCTCCGAGCGCTTGGTCCGCATCGCTTGGAACATCCGCCTCTGGTTTTAAAACGCCGGCGATGAGGCGAGTGTTTCCAGTATAGGTGTTCCTTCCTTTCAAAATGAGAGTATCAGTCCCCTCTTTAGCAAGGGAGCCCGCACCACTGATGGTGCCTCCAGACAGAGTGGCACTCCCCATAGGCGTGCGGATGACATTTTTTGCTCCGCCCAGTTGGATCGGCCTAGTGCTCGATTCAAATTGATCTGCCAATTCAAGGACGCCCCCTTCCTCGCTAAAAATCAAGGGAACTCCACGCGATCCAAGGCTCGTGTCTTTGGCGACATGCAAGACGCCTCCCGCTAACGTCGTGGTCCCGGTGTAATCGTTGGGTTCGGGAACAGGTGAGAGGTTTGGGTCGAAAGGTAGAGGGATGAGTTTGAGAGTGCCCGCTCCTCTTTTCTCGAGCCCTCCTCGGTCTTTTTTCGCTCCTCCCCCTACCTTTTCGTTGCTCCTGATGCCAGTTGTGATCTCAATGTTTTGGTTTGAATCAAAAATCAGCGTGGATCCAGACATCATGAAGATGTCTTTCCCATATTCTTGTCCTGGGTTGGGCCCTCCACCTTTTGCAATGGAGCTACCCTCAAACGCGAACCTCCCTTTCACAGTCAGCTTCGATCCCTCTTGGAGAAAAATGGCTCCCCCCAGCGCCGCTCCACCACCGCCTCCTCCCCCTTTGTTATGCACAGCTGTTCCACTCCCTCCTCCAAATGGGCTCGTTCCCGGAAGGACATTGAGCCCTTCTTGAAAATTGCCTCCCGCTCC
>Ga0126343_10000138_pt1 | contig 22287 bp, 12 predicted proteins | sample Cyp2metagenome_FD_92531 | JGI IMG/M metagenome (GOLD analysis project Ga0126343, IMG submission 92531) | Coral microbial communities from Lord Howe Island, Old Settlement Bay, Australia - Cyphastrea 2 metagenome | ecosystem: Host-associated > Invertebrates > Cnidaria > Coral ...
GCCATTTTGCTTAGAAGATTTTTGAGCTAAAAATAACTTTGACAGGTCACGTGACAACATATGGTCCTAAACAGCGTTTAAGGTTTTACAATTTAGTGATCTTAAAGATATCCTAAGGTTGTTGTATGTTACATAAAATGGATCAAGAGTTCAACCACCCCCTCACTTATTTTTATACAACCGATTTGGGCCCATGCCTTAATTTACCTGAGTTGCAAAAAGCAAGATTCAAGATTTGTCTTTGTTGTAAGGAGTTTCCCCTTGACCTTGGGAAATGAGACTTGAGAAACGACCACCAACCAAAAAACAAACAATATTTGGAACATGCTCAGTCGATTTTTCAGAGAGCTATTTTTTCAAATTTTGTTTTTTTTTTTTTGCTTTTCAAATTTATTTCGAACCAAACGGATAAGTCAATGAGCTGTTCAGTCACTCAGTTCTTCTTGTTTCAAAACGTGTTCCGTAGCGGATATTACATGCCTGCGCGTGGATATGAATTTTATCTTCGAGTGTTCATTTATGTTCGCTATCAAGTTGAACACGAGAAGATTAAATTCATATCCACAAGTTGGCATGTAATATTCTGTTTATTATATAAACATACTAATAACGATGTTTTTGACAACTCTCCGAAGATTTCCGACCACTTTCCGAAAATTTCCGAAGATTTTCCAAAATTGTTCCGAAGGCTTGACGAATGTCTCCGAACATTTCCGAAGATATCCGAGGAGGTACCGATGATGTTTCGATCATACAACACCACCTCTTGAGTACTTTTTGAGTGATTATGTAGCTTAAGCAATATAATAAATTGTTTTATTTTTGCCATTTATAAATACAAAATTTTACCAAGGAAGCCTAGAGAAAATTATTTACAGAACTACTTCAAACACTCAAGTCTTAACAAGTGAATAAAAATCCTCTCATCAGCACACAAACGGGAAAGAGTTTTGCGACGTCCTTTAGTCAATCAAAAATAGATTTGTTAACATTAGGTTCTTGAGAATCTGGATCTAAAATCAAATCCAGTCGTGTTCAAGGTTACAAAAGTTTCCCCGCGTTTGGTATGGGTTTAACGTTTCCCCGCGCTTGTTCTAGTTATACTTTTTCCCGCGCTTGGCTTCACTTTTTCCCGCGCTTGGCACCGGCCGGTTTTCACGTTCTCCTGCGATTGGCCTCAAGTTTTCCCGCGCTTGGCGCCAGTTCAAGATTTTCCCGCGCTTAGCTTGGCACTGGTTACGCGTTGTCCTGGCTTAACACCGTTCACACTTTGACATAAGCATAAGCACAAGCATAAACATAAGCATAAGAAGAATAAGAAAAATACGTGTGAACCGGGGTTACATAAGCATAAGCACAAGAAAATGGAAAAAGTTCCATTCCTTGAGCTTATGCGTATTCTTATGCGGTTCACACGTATTTTTCGTATTTTTCTTATTTTTCTTTTGCTTATGTTTATGCTTGTGCTTATGGTTATGTCAAAGTTTGAACCAGCCCTAACGTTCACCCGTTTCTAAATACTGTCTTGGCCCGTCACAATACTTTCGCTAGGTTTCGATTTCACGACGAACTTTATCACGGCGCCCAATCCATTAAGTAAAGACGAAATGAGTGAAAAATACCAATATCGTGCTTTAAAGTACTTTATTGTATGCTTTTAATATAAAAAGTTGACTTGCTTATTTTATACACAAACCTGTTATAACAAATATTAACACACACAAAAACGTTAATATAAATCACCCAGGCATACAATTATCGCGAGAGGCCAGAAGCCGGCATTCAATACCTATCTACTCCAATAAAACGCTGTAATTGCTGCGGCTTTGCTAATCAAGAGCACAAATGGCTTTATAAAAAGAACTGCAGTGGCTTTTCTCTGATTTAAATGAATTTACTTATTACGAGAATAGGCCGAGAACGCAAAAAATTCAACGAATATATTAGTTAAGAAAGAGTACAATAGACTGAGAGAAAAAGACGTATATTAGTATCCCCAAATTCCATGTTTATGACATACTGTTGCAAAGATCACTGTAGAGTTCCTGATTGGTTGTTACTTTCATGCGAAAATTCTCGAGCCAATATTAATTAAAGAGCCAATCAGAGACAACTAGGATCCCTGTTCTACGTCATCAGTGATTAAATTTTCCCAATTATCACTTACATATACTAGTAAAAATATCGTTTGAAAATCTATGAAAAAAGGAATAAATTCTATGCAACTTTATATTTATTTTTGCATAATTGCACGAAAAAGCAAGTTTGAACTTTACTATTAGTGCTATACAAATGAAAGCTGATCGTTTTCGGAGACTGTCGTAATCAATGCTACCTTGTGACACCCGAATACATTGAATTTAAAATTGCCTGAACGACAAAGAAATTCTGCGTAGTTTAATCGATCACAGGGTCATGGATACGCAGCATGGAATCAGTTGTGTTTGGATGTTCATTTCTTCTTCTTTTATCTCCTTTAAGTTTTAATGTTAATTTTTCAAACACCTAGTAAAGCTTGGAAAAATTATGCTAAAATGTAAAGCACACAACTCAACACTAAATATAAGAAACCACGAATAGGTTCCTTAAAATGTCCACAGCGATATGTCTTCCTCTCATTAAATGATGCCAATTTAAATTACTGTAGTTACGATGTAAATGAATTGATACCTGAAAGGGAGTTGAAGCAACCACGATAGAAAGGGCAATTGAAAAGTGGCCCAACAAAAGGTTGAACACATTCATTGGGCGCGCGACGTCGGCTGGGATACTTCGCGAGCGTCAAGCATCTTAAGCCGTCCAAACAATACATTGGAGAAAATTTCACTTTACAAATGAACTCCACTACGCCAGAGGGATTTAAAAACGTAACAATGACCAGTCAATTTGGAATTGTGCATTTGGAATCCTCGGTCAGGAAAATCACCTGATTGTCGTGAGACCATCAAAAGTTTGCCGTCCACACGAACACGAAACGTTTTCAAATTCAAGTCCTCCGGTTTGAACTAGGAAAAGTTTTGGAAAAGCTCTGTTTTCGTGTCGGATTAGTGTGGACGGTAGACCTAACCGTAGAAAGAAAGTTGCGTTTTCAAATACCTTTGGTATAGTGAGGACGGGATACAGTCTGTACATTTCTTTTGTAGTCTTATGGAAATAGAAACTTTAATGGCGTAATTCTACGTGTTTCAATATATGAACCTGTAAGGGGTTCTGTATCTAGAGACAAACTGCCTCGTGGTGGTAGCAAAGGAAATCTCTTATATTAGATGTAATCTTTGCAGTAATACAAGAAGTCGTTGTTGCTTTAACTCCCTTTCGTCCCGAACCCGACAGAGATTCCCACTGATTTGCACCAATGCAGGCTCGCCTGTTACACCTCTTCAGTCGCCGGCAAGGGTTTCCTGGAAGGAGAGAAAAGTATTTTCAGATTTTCGTGTGCTTAAGAAACGGAATAGTAAATTTACGAAAAGAGGCATGCCGAAACATAACCAAATCCCTATTTATAAGCTAATCCAGAATTAGCAAGAAATTTGAATTTTTTAACGGGAGTCATAATAAATTATGGTTCCTGGTTTTTAGAATACAATACAATACAATACAATAATTTATTTGCATTTCCTTTTGAAATAAGGTTACAAGAGATCTATATATATTTTTTCTTTTTTTATGGTAAGATGTTTAGTAATTTTGAGATTTGTATATAGCTTAGGAAGGAAATGCCTAGTGCCAAAATGAACCCTAAGGTTTTCGAGTTCAGCCCTAGGCTTGCTATGTTGTAATTTTTGTAGAACCCTTCAGTCTGTGAGGTTTTATGTTTACATTGTTTGTCCTTCAGCTTGGAGTTTGAATAATCCCAAACTAAACAAAACGTATCAGGGAAAACATCTTTATGCAAGAGAAATGAATGTTCCGGTTAACTTTTCAACTTGCTTTAGTGTCGGAACAACCCGGCCCCAGGCCACCCGGCTCAGAATTCGGTGATGACACCCCTCGCGTGCAACACTAGCCAGGAAATTCTTCTTTCCAGGCTTTGCGCGGTCATTAAAAAAAGACAGATTGATTATAGAGAGTGGTCTTGATATGAGCAAAATAACCCTTACTTTTCCATCTCCGTGGCCTTTCCGTCCATGTCTGCAGATGAAAAGAAAAAAGATGACTTATGATGAGAGAAGTGAAACTGATTTCTTGTGGGGAAAAACCATTTAATTTTAACCACGTGAGGAAGAATCAGGTAGGGAATGGCTGCGTTTTGCTACAAAAGCGTAAATTTATCTCTCGAGGAACTAAAAAACAATATAGTGCTACTTTTTCCAAAACAAGAACTGTTAAGATAGCCAAATTCCCCGAAATAAGTCTGGGAATAAGTCACTTTTTAACCAGCTCGGCCGTCATGTAAATACAAAAGCTTAGAAATTCAAGCGTAGTCTATCACAAAACCAAGAACCCATTCGCGACAAAAATTTGTATGAACATTAGTTTTCAGCCGCTCTTATACATCATTGAAGTAATATATCGGGAGGATCAATAGTTTTGTAGTTTGAATTTTTGTGACGTCATTTGAAAACCAGCAATTGGCTGTGACATCTACATTACGTTATTGCAAATAGAATTTATCTGTGGCACACCAAGAGGGTCTGGATGGGATTAACGACAACTGAAGAGTGGCAAAAAATATGACTGAAAACGGAGAAATACCCGAATAATGAGCTGACAACTGGAGAGGTTTTATGTCTTCAGTTAATAATTAACAGCCGCTTAACGAACAACGGACAAAGGGCCGAAAATTTCACTGGCAAATGACGAATACATCAAGTTTTAACTGATAATTGTCATTAGCGCCCCCCCACCCATCCAAGACCCTCCACCAATGTTGAAACTTGTTCTTTGACAAATCATCAAACTTACAGTCATCCTTTCCTCCAGCCCCCGCTCCTTCGCCCTTGCCGCCGCCGCCACAAAGGGCCTGGTGACAGCAGAAGATGAGCCCGCATGAATTGAAGAAGCAGCAGAAGAAATCGATGACAATCAGGACAATGAGGATCACAGCAATCACTATGCCGGCGATGGCTCCCGCTCCCATCTTCTTAATGGTCTCTAGAACCCCTGCAAATACAAAACAAACCAATCAAAACCACGGTTTTACTGTGTTTTGTAGTAGGAGAAGATCAGCCTCTATTCATGGAAAGAAAACTAGTGTGCCAGCAAATTATTTAGCATGGTCTTCGAAACAATCACAATTTCACCATTTTACTCAAAGGAGAGCTGCTAGCATAAATACGATTGATTTATTTTTGGGGCATGATTAAGTTTTTTTTCACTTGTATAGTTTGTTTTTTTCACTCTTGTACTAGTACTATTAGGCCATAATGAAACAAATTCATGGCATAGCCTTAGCACAATTTAACATCATTGGGAGTAGTACCGCTGGTCTTTTTCTCAAGAAGCCTCGTTCCCAGGACCTGGGAACGAGGTCTTTCAGGTTGATACTATTGATTGATTAGTTCCTAAAAACAACGATCATTGACAACTACATAAGTAGAAATCCCATTTCTACCTCAAAACATACACCATATCACTAGAATGATGGATAATCATTCCAAGTAAAGATACAACTTATCAAATGTATTAGTTTGTGAATAGTCAAATTGTACCCTGGTCCGGCTTGGTATGTTACTGTTGAGTGTTCAAGAGTTGTTTTTCAAGGCTCCTTAATGTTATGGTTAATTAGTATTTATGATTGATTAAGTAACAGTTTAATGTCGAGGTGTCTCAAGTGAGGTCAAATAATGGTTTCTGTTAGCTTAACTAGATTTAGTATCAAGAGAAACCATTTAAAAGATAACACGATTCTCGTGAAACCCGTTATCAGGACGCTTTCCTCCAATGAGGGAAAAGCGCCTCGATCTGGGGACTTGGCAAGTTTCTGTAAATTTGGGTTAAATCATGATTCACGCATGTGCATTGTAACATGTTAGAAGTTTAGGTAGTGATTTTTATTCACAGGATACCATTAAGTTGAGGACTGTGAAGGTTAGTTTGCAATGGAGATTGCGCAAAACATAAAAGCTTGCATGGTATTAAATGTACTCTCCCGTTCCCAATGCCTTCCGTTTAGGGAGGAACGGGTGAAATACGCCCCTGTTCCTAATGCCTTCTAGCTTCTGTATAAGGAGTGGCAGGTGAAGGGCTGGGGAGTGGGACGGATCTTAACAGAAAGGAGAGCTTAACAGAAAGAAGGGAAAGACAAACAGACAACAAAACAACCGGACGAGATGTCAAATGTGATTGTAACAGAAAAACGACGAAGAACAAGTGATAGACATGTGAAGATCACACGCATTTTTATAAAGAAAGACAATCTTGACTGATCTCTGGAAATCAGAGTAGACTGAGTTGTTTTTCGTTCATGGCATTGGGACTCAGTCTCATCCAGCGAAAATTAGAGACTCGTTGGAGTTGGAGACTCGTTGGAATGCGAGAGGATTGAGGGCAAAATAGTAGCTTTACCATTCTGAAATTCTCGCGGCATATTTCATAAATATTAGGCTTCACTGGGATGGGAGACGGGTGGAAAGAAGGCGCGGAGAGGGGCTTCAGTTTAAAAGAGCTTTAACAGTAGTCACAACTAATGGCTCACCTGCTATTTTGCAAGATCCGGGTTTGATCCTTTCTCCGGAATGAAACATCGAGTCTTGCTTCCAAAAAATCTTGACGTTTGCCGACATGAAGTAGCTACCATTTTCTTTCCTTATTTCAACGTCTAGTTGTTAAGGGTCAGACAACTGTTTTTGTTATGTTATTTCCACGGGTGGTTAGGGTTATACTGACTCAAGTTATTAATTTCAAACATTTTCGCCCGCTTACCTAATTTGGCGGGAAAACGTTTGCTAGTTACTACAAATCATCCAATGAGTAAAGTTTTGTTTGATTCGTTTATGTATACTTTCAGTAGGTTTAGTATTAAATAATTTTGTTAGGGTTGGTCACTGTTAGGGTTATAAATAGTTAGTGTTAGCACCAGATTAAGTTTTTACTGAGTGAATTTTCTTGTTCAAACTCAGTGAACACGCTGTTCTTGGTATTTATTTCGCACGTTTCCTGTGATAACCACTCTCACGAAAACGCGATCCGTGATAAGTGAAGTGTGGTGTGTGAAGTAGTGACATGCGAAGCGTGTTTTGTGATGTGTGTGATTTAGTTTCCTGATTCAACAACGCAAAAAGCATCATTTTTCGAGGTATTTTATTATACGCTTATTAAAGCTTGTTTAATTACACACACACATTGATGTGACAAATGATCACGTGACATACTGTTAAATAAACCTTCAAAATGAGTGATATTCGCAAGCCTTAAGTAACAATGGTATTAGCTACAGTCAGTAACGAGCTGTTCTGAATAGGGCTAACAAGTTCCTTAGCAGATATAATTGCTTTGTTTCGCTAGAAAACAAATGAAATGATCGATCGACAAAACAAATTTTGTCTGAAGCAAATAGGAAATATATTACGAAACGCTGACAATGCATAATAACTACTGAATATTTCAAGACAAAATGAAGACAACTTCGTAATTAGGGAAGTTAACGAAATTATCAAAATGTTCATTGATCTAAACATTAATAGTTTCTTATTTTTATACAAAAAACACGGAAAGTAATTTAACCCTTGCACAAAAAAGCTCATACAATAAAATAATAGACAAAATTCTTATTAAACCCATATTTTACTTTTTATATATTAATGTACTTGTGGAATAGAGTTTGCGTTTCGCTGCAGAGCTGTGAATCACGAACAAATTTCCGCTTCTCATTATTTCTTTCAAAAAGAGAGTAATAAAATCTTTTACGTTTGTCTGTTTAGTAAATGAAGTTCTCTGTCTTAGAGCTTTTCGTTTAGACGCGAAGAGTTTTCAAAATATTCCAAAAGGTAAGAAGTGAATGCAATTTTGAGCATTTTGATTGGTTTACAGACTGGCTCACGCCACGTGCCCTAACCAATCAGAAAAGAAGTGTTGTCTTGTCAGCCAATTAACTGAAAAAACAAATGGTGACGTAACCGTTGTGTGGGGTTTTTCCACGCTTTCTACGTGTTGGCCAAGTTAACTTCTATTTGAAACTGGAGCGGCGATTTAGTCAGTTTTGCATCTAAGCCTACGATCATTGAAAAACTGCTTCTCCGACGTAAAGAACTTGTAGCACAAGAATCCCACAGTGCTAGTCCAGACGAGAAGGGTGAACTTGAAGAACTCTAAATAATTACACTGTAATATGTACATCTTGGCAGGAAAACTGTGTTCGCAGAAGAACACTTTCGGTTAAAGTAATCCAATTTAAATTTTCGCCACATCTTAATCATTTGTACTCTGATAAGTGTCAGTTTCTCAGCTCCTTTAACCTAACTTTTGCTTCATTTCCTTTAAAGTTTCGATGGTATATTAAAAGTTGCTTAGTGAATTATCGCACTACAAGTTCTTCCAGGAAACAGTGTATTTCGTGATGTACAAAATATTAAAAGGTGGATAGGCATGAAGAACATTTTGTAGAGAAAAGAGGACAACTCTTTCGCTTAAAAGGAAATGCCTGTTTCGATGAACGAATGTAGTTCAGTAGAAAGTTAAGGTATTTCAAAAAGCTCTAGAAAGAGTAAAGATCACTGAGAAATGAATTTCATTGACAGGCTGTGTTAGTAATTGCAAAAATCTTAAAAGAATGGATTGAAATTTACCCAAGAACTAAATGCATTCTATGCAACTGCAAAATCACAGCCGCTAAAGCACAAAAATATATTATCAAACACTAAAATGGTTGTTGACCATGAATATATTCCTCAATAATGTCCACAGCGATATCTTCCATTTTTAAATGACCCTAATTAACTTTTTTACTGAAGTTAATAAACTCGAAAGTTAAGTCTTTTGACGGTAGTTTCGTCTGGCCGCCTGGAAAATTGCCGCTGATATGCACAAATGCAGGCTCAACAGCTACACATTTTCAGGCAATGGTTTCCTAGAAGAGAGGAAAGGTGTATTAGTTTAGAATGCCCAACGAGACAAATTGAGCAAATTACCAGGTGACTAATTGATGAATGTAACCAGGGAATTGAATTTGCTCTTACTTCTCCATCTCCGTGGCTTTACCATCCTTGTCTAGAAAATCAAACAGAAAAGAAACGATTACTTAGTTCCCAACCTCAATTCCGACGGAGAAATCTAGCCTTTCCAAAACATTTGCCTCTGTGTCATGCAAAGAATTAACCCCCTTCGTGTACGCCCTGGAAGCTCGTAACGCAATCGTCGTGGAAAAGGAAGACTGCGTGACGTGCCCAAAGAGCCTCTGCGTAGGTCAGTAAAGAATCGATCTGCTCTCTCTATTTTTGGCTCAACATCGCCATCCTGCCCCCACTCAGAATATTTATCCCGATCCCGCCTGGTTAGAGTCCCAGTTCTCCGCGTAACGTCTTCAATGTGTGATTTTCTGTTTTTCATCCCGCATCCCGCCATCATTTAAAAATTATCGCGCATCCCGTTCGTCAAAATGAACAGATCCTGTTCCCGCCAAAAATTTTTTATCCCACATCCCACAATTAAAAGTCTTCATTTCTTTTTTCATCCCGTATCCCGCTAAACTTATGCGGTAGAGCTTTCTTAATAGGGGAAAATAAAATTTAACAGTCATACTCACAATCATCCTTTCCTCCCGCCACTCCATCGTCGGCACCGCAAAAGGCCCGGTGACAACAGAATATGATGCCGCAAGAGTTGAAGAAGCAGCAGAATAAATCGATCGTGATCAAGACGATTAGAATAACGGCGATTACAATCCCAGCGATGGCACCCGATCGAAGTCCTCCTGCGGTTTGAGCTCCTACGTCGGGGTCAACTACAATGAAAGAAAACCAACCAAAAAAATCTTCCTTCTCCGTCCTACGAAGAAGACAGACTCACTCTGCCGCTGATATTGAAGGTGAAACCACAGCATCACCACTTTCATGTAGTGAAAAACCACAGCAAACCTACTCTGTACATCTTAACCATGCAACTTATAATCTAAGATTAGTAAGCCTGTCAAGATAAGAAATAAGTAAGCTCCCTAAAAGATCCTAAAACTTTCCTGTTTTAAATTTTCTGATTGCTTTTTATCGATATACTTATCCGCTTCCGTAGAGTGTAGGTGAAGAATTAAAAAAAACTATAGGAAAGTCTTAGATAGACGCCTCATAGTCTATTGTGAGAGGGACAATGAAAAAACAAACAAACAAACAAACAAACCAAAAAAAAAACGAAAAAAAAATTACAGTGGGAATTTACTTGTGTCTGATGCTAGCTACCACAAATTGAATGCATAGAAACCAACAAATAACGTAAACTTGATAACTAAGAAACTAGCTTGTTAAATATTTTATTACTTCGCCTGCTGTAAAGCCTCACTTGTGACTCTGTGAAAACCCTGCCCGATATATTTTTCGCCAAGAAAAGTAAGAAAGAAGAGGAAATGAAATAAACGAAACAAGCAATTCCTTCCATTACCCGCAATGCACTGCTGTCGCGACCTTGTTGCATGCTGGGAATTTCAAAATGGCGGGATACTCGAAGTTCTTGGAACCGGAGGTAAAAATCTGGGAGTTGTAGACTTTTGTTTTTGTATTTTACCAGCTGTGTTGGCTTATAACTGTGGCTTAATTATCGGTGGAGATTTCTATCTAGCTAGCTGATTAATGTAGAAAGGATATCTCTCTGTTCGAACGTAAACATTGTGAAAAGAAATGCCAAAGTTTAAGCTCGTGCTCAAGATTACAAGCCTTAAAGTCGCAAAGGCTTAAGCTTATTTAACTTCTTAATTGTGATCTTTTTACATCTCCCTTTCCGCTTTGCAGAGAAGTTATTGCTCGTCTTTGTTATTGACATAATAGTTAACAAGCTCATCTATTGTGTAAGACTAATCTATAGAAATGGCTCAGTAATCAATACAAAAAGATTAATTTAAACATGATCGATCATATTTCCACATCAAACTTACCTGTACGCCATGCTTTAATTCAAGCCGTGGTTTTTGCTTACAATGGTTTTGTACACTGACAACATGCAAACATGCAGTCTAGAAGAGTTTTTGAAATAATTGATAGATACCTTGGTAAAAAAGCCAGAACAGTTTCTGTTTGAAGTTGTGTTATATGATTGTAAGTAAGCTTTATGGTTGAGTATGTTATTGTGGTTAAGTGTGTTAACATGTTAAGTGCATTGTGTATCAATGGATGTGCATTGTTTGTGGAGCTTGTTGCACGTTTTTCCAAGTCTTGACCTCGAAACTTCGTTGATGTGGCCTGTGCGCAAAATTCCACTTCCCATTCTGTGCAGGTTACGTCAAAGACTCTTTGATCTTGATCTTTGCTTTTTTGACCATGGATCTTAAAAAACTCTTGGCCTGTCATTGGCTTGAACTTCATATACATGCACCTTGGCCCAAAGTAGATCGACAAATCGAAAATAAAGAGGCAAAGAAACTATACAAGTCAACGTCAGTGTGTGCTGACCTTCCAAATTCATGCCTGTTGTGGTCATTGATGTTTTGCATTTTGACATTCAAATTTAATTTGGAGTTTGTGTAGAATCAACAAATCAAAAACTAGGAGGCAAAGAAACTATACAACTGAACATCAATGTGTACTGACCTTCCAAATTCATTCCTGTGTTGATCATTGATGTTTTGTATTTTGACATTCAAATTTAATATTGGAGTTTGCTAGTGTGTAAATACCAAGCCTCACTTGAAAGCAAAATTAAAATGTTACACCATTATGACTGTCTCACATACTGCGTCAAGTTATGAAGTTTTTACAATTTTCCTTAGGAATCACAGTTTGTCATTAGGAGAGTGATACACTGATTAGTGTTTACAAATTACATCGTTAGAGTTAGCATGTGAGAACTTTTCTTACAATTTTGTTCATTAGTGGAATGTTAGGGTTAAGTGGTGATTATCAGTGCTTTAATGCTACTGAGGTTGGATAATTTTAAGATGATGTTGTCATCATTTCTTGAATTTTGAATGTGTGGTATCAAGGTATCAGGTATCAAGTATTGAAAAAACCCTTCCTAGCTGCTGGACTATTTAGAAACAGTGATGTTTTTAATTTACGAAATAACTGTAAATTCTAGCTGTTTTATCTGGCACATAGTTCTTTTAAGAGTATTTTTCTTAACAAATCCTAAGCCTTTTCAGCTGGTTAAACATAAACATTTACATATCACAGGTTGTTGATTAATTTTTCTTCATATGTGTGTTAGGAAGTATCTGGCACATAGATAGTTCTTTTAAGTTTAATTTTGGTAACAAATCCTAACTCTTTTCAGCTGTTTAAACATAAACATTTACAAATCACAGGTTATTGATTATCGTTTCTTTAAATGTGTTAGAAGTTATGTTCAACAGACATAGGGGGCTACTGATCTTATTTAAATGTTTTTTGAAAAGTACATCAATTTTTGGTGTCTACGGAAGATTGGTTTAATTCAACACTACAGAATTGAGCCCACTGATACGTTCACATTGCATGTCTTTCGTTGTTATAACTATATGCTTGAATTTTTTATTATGCTTGGATGCTGCTATGTCTTAACATGCAGTTTGGAAGTCTTTTATAGAGCTTGCTCAAATTCTATTAAATTTGATACCTATCTAGCAGAGATATTTAAATACTAAGGCAATCGGTTTTAGGATTTCAATGAGTTTTATAGTTTTACATATATCTTTTTATTACCATGCAGTCTCCAAAAATTGTTCAAAATTTAAAAGTCATGCTAATGTAATTAACTGGTAAACAATATTTTTTGGATTTAAATCAGTTATCAAGGGTGACATTATAAGCCAACACTTCAGCTTTTAGAACTGTTTTTCACTGGGCACGATTCTGTAATGTGAAAAAGCCGACAAAACTGAACCCAAATGTATGTATTTCGCAGTAAATAGGTTTTGTTTTCTTCGATCAGCAGGCCCCTAAAATGTTTGTCTGGAGAAGTTAAACTTACTTGCTGAAGGTGTAGTTAAGACAGTTGCTTTTCCTGAAGCTATAAGCAGATTCAAAGAGATGGCACATTCAGACACTGAAGGTACAATCCTCGCGAACTCAAGAAAATGTTATTGGACTATTGTTAAACAATTTGTGAATGTGACAAAGACAAAAGTACGTTCTCAAGGACATGTTTGAAAGAGTAAGAAGATAGGAGGTAGATAAGGTGAATTATGAAGTGCTCTTTATGGCGAACTGGATATGTAGAGTGCATAACGTGTTTGGGGAATGTGACAATGAGAAAGATATTCAAGGTATACCTATCTGAGAAATGTTTTCAATAAGGGGCACATCACAGCAGAGCAAATTCAAATATTTCTAAATTTTGGCAAGGAAAAATATTGATAAAAATTTGCAATTTCAAAAATTTAATTTTGTCAGTGGTTGCATCAGACCAACATGTTTCAACCAAAATGTTATTGATCAAAGTGTCTGTCACAAGATCTATATTTCTCAATTTCGTATTTATTAGATTTTGAAGGAAAGTTGAACTCTTTGCAGATTTTTCTACAAGCTGCTTTTTCCTGACTTTCTCCTGCATTATGTGATTTTTGCTACAGAGTGAGCGTAGCAAGCAAGCAGCATTATAAACAGGATTTAAAAAGAACATATAGAAGGGGGTTTGAATTCTCTAATTCATCACTTTTTACCAGAATGCATTGCATTTAAGCAGAGTGCACCACGCTACTTTTTACCAGAGTGCATTGCACCACAAAGAATTCGAGGATGTCACGACGGATGTCACACCACCGATCTGTCGTCCTATTTCACGTGGATTTTAATGGTGATGTTTTGCTCTGGTTTACCTGTAAAACGACGACAAAACATCTGGGCGATTTAGTAATTGTGACATCTTAATTTTAAACTTAGTGTTTCATTTCTTAGCAGTCTCTCCTCCTTGATCGAATTATTAAATGAAGAGAAATCATCGTTAATAAAGCTTGTAGAGTAATTCAAACAAACGAAACTCGTAAAGCACGCTAATTTCTTATATGCTACGTTCATGTCCTTTCATCCAAACATGAATTTAAGCTAAAACCTTCAACATTCTAGAGGTATTTAATGCGTATCAGTGCAGTTATAAGTTAAATTTCTGCTCCTACGGTTTCCACATCTTTCGATTTTTGCTATCTGATAAAGGGCTGATTGATGTGCAGCATTTTATGTCCAAACATAATTCAGATCACTCAGTGTGCTTTTTTGTCATGATTGCTTTTCACACCTCGCCATCAATGCATCATTATGCAGAAGTTGTAGATGAATCACTGCGTAAAATGTCACTATGAACGGAATGTATAAATTAATGCATTTTCACACGTCGCAATGGACGCATACTCGACACATCTTTCGATTTTCGCGATCTGGTAAAAGAGAGGTTGATGTGAATCTCTTAATGTCCAAACATAAGTCAGATTATAATGTGATTTTTTGTCACGATCCCTTATCACAACTAGCCATTGATGCGTCATCACACATGAAGTTGATGCATACAAGGACAGATTCCCCACGATTTGACAGTGCTTTAAGATTAAAGGTTAATGTCAAGTCTTGCAACGTGCTGATAGATGAATCACTGCGTTAAAATGTCACTATCAACAGAATGTGCCGCAGCATTACTATCTTTTAGATACGCTAGTTAGTCCATACTTCGACAAGCAGTTTTTGAAATGACTGACTATTGTGGCTCATGAATTGCAGAGATTCAAGCAGATTGAGTTTTTTACAGAAAGGTGCAGAGTTTCAAGAAATACTAAATTAATATAAAGGCAAAAACTGTTTTTGATGTCAGTTATAGACTAAAACAATCAGACCAATAATTAAGTTTTTGTTACAGAAATTGAATTTGCAACTATAGTCTAATCTTGTTTTTTTCATGTTTTTGTCCCAGACACTGTTGTATTTTTAAGCTTAGGTTTCTCAAATTGTTCTTTTTTTGACTCCTTGTTTTAATTTAGTTTAAAACAAGTGAGAATCATTGATCAATCAGACATGGAAAGGAGAAAAAGGCAAGCTCAACTGACATATGGCATTTGCAGCATCACCTACAGTGTAATGCAAGTCAGAATGGTATAGTTTTCTTGTACAGTTAACATTGTATGAAAGACAAACATATGTGTTAATATTCAAGCTGTAGTTTTCAGTCCTTCTCTTATAAGACTTCAATCTCTGTGCTTCAGGTCACTTTGCATCAAGAAGATGTAGAAGGTTCATGTATGTGTATGAACAAATAGAAGACAAAGAAGTTGGGAAAGTGCTGCCCTTAACTGACATTAGACTGTGAAGACACCTGCATGTCATGCATTGATTGAAGAATGAAGAAAAGAATTACACATGGCATCAAGACGACACAGCAGGTAGGTGTATGAAGAACTGGAATAGAAAGAAGTAGAAGAAGTGTTGCCAGAACTTAGGTGAGGCTGTGAGTACGCTTGCATGGTATGAACTGATTGGGAAATGGGGAAAAAATATCTAAATCTTACAGAGACTTACAGGCTGCAGTAGTGTGCAATTCAGAAACCTTCACCGAAGTAGTGGTTTTAGAAGGAGGCGTGCTTGAAGGAACTATAACAAAGCTTTAACAGGTTAGTGCTGAGAGACTGAGAAATCACTGAACATTTTATCACAACTTTCTTTTGATTTTCACAAATTTGCAAATACATTTTGGCCAAATTCTGCGTTAAACGAGATTCTTGCAAATGGATTGTGATAAGCTTGCACTTGAATAATGTTATTATGTTATTGTATTAAATTTCCAGGTGAAAAAAATAACTCAATGCCATTACTTGAGGCGTGGAACAAGCATTAGTAATTACAAATAAACTGAAACTGGGAGTTAGGTGGTGACAAACTAAATGCAAAGCAGTGTATGTTTTCGTCTCAGGATTTGTGACATGGAAAGAATGGTAAATCAACTAAAATTATCGGTCTGCAAACAGAAAAAAGTGAAGAAAAACAATGTAGAACCAGTGAAAATGATTGTTTTAAAATGAAAATTACTGAAGTGTGAGTTGTATGTTTTAGTTAATATTATCAAATTTATTAGACATCCCTAAGTTTTTAGAATAAATTAGAAGTCAGGAACTTGGAGTAAACATAATATTAATTATTTAAACTTGTCACTGCCTTAGCTTTTAGTGTTGCTTTAGCTTTTTTCAAGTTAGTGTGCACGTGGATAGTTAATTGAGTTAACACTTGCTGTCTGCCATTTCTCAGAAGTAAATCATGCCAGAATCCAACAACAAGAGAAGTCCATCCACAAAAAGCTGCATACTTATAAACAAAACTTTTTCTACATCAAGGTGTCTCTTAAGGCCAATATACATGAGGGGTTTTGCTCCAGGGGCACAGTCCATGAACGAAGCTCTTCCACGCGTACCATTGATTTCATAAGCATAATTCATTCTCGGAACAGAATTTCCAACCCTGCAAAATGCTTCACAACATTAAAGCACTTAAATATTTGGGAGCAAGTCCTGAGCCAAATCGACCAAACTTGAAACGCTTCCTTTATAATATTGAGCAAGCTCCCACACTACATGTATTCTCTCCAGTGTGTACTTGTAAGTTGTGCAAATTGACCCTGGAGCATGCTCGTGGAGTAAAACCCCTCATGTATATCATCCTTTATACACCTTAACAGCAAAACCGAGACACATTTTGTTATTCATCTACACCGCAACCCAATACCAAGTGCAAAAAAAAGTAGCAAAGCTTTGATGAGAAGAAACTTCCATCCGCCTGTCTCACACTGGTCCGCGATGGGCTTTGAAATACCTGCGTCATGTTCAGAATGAGATATTCTACTTACATGGGATCACAGTTTTATTGTTTACTGTTGTGGGTGGGCTCGAGGTTAGACTCGTGGGTGGGCTCGAGGTTGGACCAGTGGGTGGGCTCAAGGTTGGGTTTTCCGTTCTAAAGGAATGGACTAAAGGGGATAACCAAGTATTTACATTAGTATTTATAGATCTCAACAACTATACTTTATTTTGCTTGTCTTGTTGTATACAGTCATGCATGTAGATTAGTAGGTCCAAAATTGGTAACCTAGGGAAGGTGTTAATGTTTCTTACAATGTCTTAAAGTATTATGAATGTGATATTTTGTAGAAGTTCTATAACTCTCTTTGTTAGTTCCAAACTCAAGATCTCAATTCTCCTCACTGAATTTAATGCATTTCTTGTCATGTTAGTTATGAGAAGGTGGTACTAGTAAATCCAGACAATTTCACTCTCCAAGTTGATTATTATGTTTTCGCTTCTTACCTGACTGCTTGATATTTCATTAGTAACAAAATGAGAAAATGAAATGTTGATAAGGCATTAAAGGGTTACAACATAGATAATGTAGCAAAAAAGCCAGGGACAAACACATCCAACCAAAGAAAAGAAATGTAAAATGTTATCATGATTAGAACCACAAGACTGCAATCTTTCCCTGAGAAATAGTGATCAGAAGTAACATAGCAGTTTGTCACTGCCTCACACAGAAACTTAGTGACCAGAAAGTGACGTCTCCATAACATTCAAAACAAGCTGCACAGCAGATGTCGATTAGAACAGATACAGTAAAGAGAAAAGAAAAGCAACTGTCAATCAGTAGAGAATTGGACAGACTTTAATTTAGTGTATGTCTATTTTTACTTTTCAGTATTTAAACTTTACTGTGCCAGGATTTCTAGTTTAAAGTTGTGTATAATTATTTAATATATAGCTCAACTATTCTGTAGTTTATATATGTTAGTGTGCCATTTAAAATACTGTCCATTGTGCCATGAGATAAATATGGTTTACCAGAGGCTTTCCAAAATAAAGATAGGTAGTAATATTCTTTAATGTGTTCTGCATGTTTAGGTGCAATTTTTAAGTTTTCTTTACTCATCTTATTTTTAAGTGACTAATAGGTTTTTTCAGGTTTAAGACAGCAATAATACGTTCTAATTCAACACATTAGAGTTTTATTTTAAAGGAAACTAATGGTGTTTCTGCGCAAAAATCCAAGATTAAATTCTTAAATCCAAAAAAGGGATTTAAACAGATTAATTTAAGATCACTTGGATCACGGTGTATCAAAGGAATCATATAATCCTTCCCTATTAATAGTGGATTGGTAAGTTCCCCTGATATACCATAATCTAAGTGATTTTGGATTTATCTGTTTAGTTTGAAAAAAAAACAACAACAAAAAACATGGAATCAGTGCCTTGTGTTAAAAATAAAACACTGCACTTCACATCACTTACATTTAGATGGACTTGTGGTGTTAGCTGCCAGTATTGTAAAAGAGCAAAAATAAAACAAATTATATAAAAAATTATATTTTAGAATTGTATTTTAGCAGGACAATATTGTTCAAAATACATTATTATTAATTAACTTTAACTTAATTACCGGTAGCTAGTAAATGTGAAACAGTCAAGGCTAAAATAAACCTAAATACACACACATTTACTGTGTAAGTGTACATACACATTTACTTGAAGTGATCGTGAATTTTATAAATTAATATTCTCCTGTTTGTGGTTGACATGATTATATTTATTTAACTACATGTAAATTACATCTGTTATTTTTGTTATTTAAAGCTATTCAAAGTTCTGTACTGGATTGACTATTAATCACGGTGGTATTTAGTTGTTGATAGGATACAATGTGTACAAAAATGCAGTCAGTCAAATTAAATGAAGTAGAAAAATCTCTTGTGACTAGCAAATGAGTAAGTTAATATATCAATGAGTTGTTAGTAAATTTGTCAGTGTTTACGGTTAGTTTTAAATGAAATATGAAGCAAGAAATCTCAGCTTTTACAAGAAATGTAATTATTATTGATGTCAATTTACAGTACTGCTTGGACAAAGAATCAAAACCTAAGGATATAATGCACTAGTTATAAGGCAGTGCTCCAGTAACATGAATGCAGCCTGAAGGTTGTGACTTTTGAACCAGAAGTGTTTATGTTAAGTAAATTCAGTCAGATGGATTTTAAATCAACATTTAGTTATTTTTTTCCTGCTGTTTTGACTGTAGTTTGTTTTGTCACTGAGATCCTTACTGACCATCAGACAACACAACTAGAGCACCACCTTGAAATTGCAGTATTTTCTTTTGATTCTCTGTGAAAGGAGAGTGTAATACTTTCCTTTTCTCTAAAGGTAATTGCAATATTTTCTTTTTCTGTAAAATGAAGTTGCAATATTTTCTCTCTATGGAGTTGCTTCAGCAACTCCATTGTCAGCTGATGAAATGATTTTCAACACCAAAAACTGCTTGAGATCTCAAGAAGTTTTGGATTTAAAATGTCTAGCCACAGAGAAATATATCCATGCCCACCTCATGAAGAGTCATAAGATGTTTTAAATTATACTTCAAAAATTGAGGAAACTTTGCTTGTGTTTTATTAATGAAGACATTTAGTTGTAAATTTGTAATTTGACAACCATTGTGGTACAGTGAAACCCTGTTAACTAGGTTACTGCAATGCTGGGTTCAACTATATGTTTTTAGAAGGGGATAGAATCACAAAAGAACTCACCAGGATTGGCCTTTGTTGTGAAAGTCTTGATATCAGCTTCACTGTCTCCTTGTCGGTTGACGCTGAAGAGTTTGACCTCATACTCTCCATTGTACTCAAGGCCAGTTATCTTGAACTGTGTCTCGGCAATGTTTTCTTCTATGCCTTTCTCAGTGTCAGCTGTAATTGGTTTCTTCCTCCATTCCAGTCTGTACTTTAAGTTACTGTCACCCCCATCATAATTTGGTGCAGACCATGTGACAACGAAGTCCTCCACATCAACTTCAAACTCTGTGTTGGTGATTTGTGGTTTTCCAGGCACACCTATTGAAGATGATTTTTTAGTATCAGTTCATAAACTACTCCCAAGTTTGATCCACACAAAACTGCAGTATATACAAAAATGTAGATCCCCAAAGTGCTGCATTTAAAAAATGTGAATAAGTTGACATTCATTCATCAGATCAAGATCACCTCTGTCCTGGAAAATATTAACTAAGCCTAAGCCATTTGACAATCAAAACAAACTAAACATAAGCACTTTTGCAATACATTTTGTGGAATTACATTTTTTGTTTTTCTATAGGGCTTTCCATTTATATCTCTTTACAAGCAGAAATGACTTAGCAGGCTGGCCCTTATTTTCTTCCTCAATAGCATGAAGAAACTGGCAGTATTTTTAAATATCTTTCTCGCAACCTTAACTGCTTGTTCATTAAGGTAGCTCCCCAGCTTTTTACGTGAAGAGGCCACTATTGAGTTAGTTCAGGGGGCTGCCATCTGCTAAATCACTAAGCATTAGGATGTCAGCACTAAGAAGCTAGGGCACTAAGGCGTAAACTTAAATGTTTGTTTAATTCATTAATTTCAATATATTAATTAGCCTTGCAGCAAAAGGGGTAGAGTGAAATAAGTACCTTCCCCCACCCTCCTCCCCCAAGTCAGAGCCATATATTGCACTCTGCATTATATGAGATTGTCACATTAGTTTTCACATTGAGCTGACAATATGCTTGTTCACTTAATAATTATACTGCAGGGTGGCCATGAAAAGAACCTCAAAAGCTTGTGTGAGAAGACACCAGACACTTTACCCGGGAATTGTCTTTCGCCAGACCTTGGTCAGTTCTCAATCAAAACCACTGAATCTATTGAGTGTACCACAAAAATCATTATGGCACTACGTACGTAGTTCTGGAAGTCTTATTACCATAAGTTAAGAAACAGATACTCACAGAACTCATCAGTTTCTACAACCAATTGCTCGTCAGCTCCAGGTCCAACTTCAGTGCGTGCCTTGATTCGTATGTCATAGCTCGTCTTTGGGGTGAAGCTGTTGCCAATGTTGTAATCAACTTTAAAGCCATCAACATTTATTGTGTACAGTGTTGTACCCTCAGAAAGTACTGTTATGATATAATGGGCGATTTCCATGCCACCGTTATCGATAGGATGCTTCCACATAAGAGTGATTTCTTTACAAGTCTTGTTTGCGGTCACATCACGTGGTGGCCCAGGTGGTACTAAAAACAAAGTTAGCTGTCAACAATACTAGCAATACTAGCAACTGTACCCCTCCCTACCTATTGAAGTATGCCGTATTAATTATTTTCTTACCAATATTCATTTCCCACATGCTAACTTTCACAATTTTCAGCAATTTGGAAAAAATCACAAAAACTAACTGGCAAAAAATGAGACTGCAAAATATTAAGCATGTGAAATTTAATCCCAGATTTTGGAAGAAAAGGATGCATGGATTTTAAATATTTAAAGTCACAGACTGATAGCTTGATTGATCAATTCCTGTCTCTGAAAATGTGCGGTTTTTGATATGGTGTTGTTTTAAGCTAGTTAGCACTCTCCCTCAAATTCACTGCTTTCTTCAGCTTGTAAATCTGCCAAAACCTCTACAGAATAGTAATCAAACTGTCCATTTGTAGGCTTCTTTTAGTGACAGGGTGTGCTGATCTGGATTTTGAAGATTCAAACAATTGTCAAAACTGCAAAATTAAATCTACTCGTGTACAGCTTTTTCCTGGAATATCACAAAAATTTATACTCGAAATACAGCTCCTGAACTTTTGCAAAATGAGCATGCACAGGAACTTTTAAATAAAAACTAGAATCAGGAACTAGAACGAGGTTCATATTTTAAGGAAATATTGGTTGAGAAGTTTTTTTTGCAAGTTTATCATCATTGCATTGTAGATTAGTACATGTACTTCCAAAAGTTAAGGTTTCATTTACTTGACAGTGAAACAATAAAAAAAATGAAACTTTTTGTGAAATGCAAAGGAAAAAGTCTTTCACTTAACTAGAAATTATTTTCCTACGTTCAGAGTCTTTTGGAAAACTATTTGCCAAAAGTGATTCATCGGTGATCCATCGCAGCTATCTGTATCGCACATTTGGGCTAAATTGATCTTGTACAGTTTGCCATTGATATAAAAATTATATAATATGATGGGATATTGGATATTTAACAATTATTCGCCGAAGGCGAAGTGAATATTGGTGAATATTCCCCGAGACGAAGTCGAGGGGAATATTTAGTAAATAAACCCCTTCAGGCGGCTGGTATGTTGGCTGATAATGTCCGCGGCTGAGAGATTGTCCGAAAAATGAATATTTGGCCGAGAAGCGAAGCTTCGAGGGCAAATATGAAATTTCGAGGACAATCTCTCAGCCAAGGACATTATCAGCCAAC
>Ga0126343_10000139_pt1 | contig 22259 bp, 10 predicted proteins | sample Cyp2metagenome_FD_92531 | JGI IMG/M metagenome (GOLD analysis project Ga0126343, IMG submission 92531) | Coral microbial communities from Lord Howe Island, Old Settlement Bay, Australia - Cyphastrea 2 metagenome | ecosystem: Host-associated > Invertebrates > Cnidaria > Coral ...
AGTATTTGAAGCTATGCGCCTAAAATTTTTAACTGTGCGCCTAAAATTTCGGCAGTGCGCCTAAAAATTTACACCTGGTCGCACAAGTGCTCCCAAAGTCAAAAGTAAACTTTGAGCCCTGAGTTAAGTTTCTCCCCCCTTAATTTTGGAAAAAAAGTAATTTGTTATCAGATTCCCATACAAACACTTTAATTTCTGACTGTGTTGCCTACCTGTCAAGATGGTGTTGGAAACTGTAATAAGGTCTATCCATGTGCAGAGGTTCTGAACAGCTGTGCTAATGACTATCATGTGTCCCTATTCTTGTGCACCTTGAGAAAAAATTCACCTGCAAGTGGCCTGAATTCCATTATCAGTCACCCTTTTTTGTAAACTTGTAAAACTTATTAAACTTGGTGCATGTGGTCTTGGTATCATGCTTGAATATTGAGCAGTTATAAATTCAAATTTTTAAGTGTATATTTCTTCATACCCTTTGAGCAGTTGCATTTGGCAGAAGAGAAACCAACTGTTTGTATGGAATTGCTTTCAGCAAACCATCAATCAATATTAGCACATTCTGCCATAACATGCCAGAGTTCCCATTCAATGAATAATAAGTGATTTGATTGTAATAACAATCATTTTAATTGTCAGTTTGCATTTTACAGTTTGCAAAAGGGCAGCAAAAATAGTATTTTTTTTCTTATCATCCAGTCCAAAGCAAACCGTGTTCTCTTTAAGTAGTACCGGTACACGTATGGCTTCCCTCCTCGGCCCGTGCGATAACTTACTGTATGTCCAATTTTGTAAACATGTTTAACTTTAGAAGTTTGATTTGTTTTTTTAGAACACCTCTTCACCTTGCCTGTGCTCAAGGGAAAGAGGACATTGTAAAATTTCTCTTGGCAAACAATGCTAAGACAAATCTCTGTGACAACTATGGTCGAACGCCACTCATGAAGGTAAGTGCTAACCATATAAAATGATACAAAAGTAAAAATGTTCCAGAAATTGTCAGTATCAATTTGTATAATCTGTTAATCATGCAAACCACTGTTATCTGAATAAGTGATAAAGGCGGCTTTTCCAAGGCTTAGTGCTGATAGCCACAACCTTTTAATATATATTATTAAATAAATTTAATTATGGCTAATTAGGTAAGTTATTAATGTTTAACTCATTTACTGTGTATTTCTCAGGTGGTAGAATGTCAGTTTTTGGAGTGCATTAAGATTTTGCTGGATCATGGAGCTCAGGCAAATGTTGTGGATGTGAACAACAGCACATCGCTTCATCTCGCTGCAGCTAACGGCGACATAGATGCTGCTGTGCTTTTGTTAGAAAGAGAAGCTAAAGTTGATGCCAAAGACAAGGTGCTTTCAATTGATTTTACATTTAACTATTTAATGTTAAAACTGTCAAACTGTCTGTAAGCAGACACAAGTATGTAACCTGAGAGTGCCTGCTTAGTAGAGGCGTCTGCTTAAATACAGTGAGAGGTTAAAATAAAGTGTTTTTGTATGAACCACTCAGTCTGTTGGTTTTGTATACCTTTGGCATGTGTCCTATTAACACAGTTTTTTAACCAGATTTTGGTGACCCATTTGTGGTTGGGTTATGGTAGTGTGAATGTGTTCAATTAATAATTAATAAAGTTACACTGTATTTGTCACTTTTTTTTCACAGGAAGGTTTTACTCCTCTCCATGTGTCATCATCTCTTGGAAACTTAGACTTCGTCAATTTTCTGATCAATGAAGGAGCAAAGATTGATGAAGTTGATGCTCATGGCAGGTGGGTTGGGCTATGTACTACATTTTCTTATTGTCCCATGGCCTGACTTCACATGATCAGATCTCCGACAGTCTTTAAAAAGGTTCTTGCAAGATCAAGCTCAAAATAGTATTTTACGATAACTGCAGAAATTCTATCGCACTCATTGCCTAACTTTTATTGTCAAGATGTGGACAGCCACATGAATTTGAAATTCATACGACGGACGCGTTAGTGAGTGAGGGCCAGCAATTCGACAATTTGTTATCGTAAAATTGACAAATTGAGGTCAGTTTTTTATGGGCCTGTCCTGTTATTGATCATGAATTTTGTCATAACGTTGTCAAAGTAGCGATTCCACGGTAATTGCAATAGCTAGATCACGATTCCACTGTAATTGCAATGGCTGCTTATTATGCCTTTCAGGTCAGCGTTGATGACAGCTGCTAGTGAGGGACACATCAGTATAGTGCGACTTTTCCTTCAGCATAATGCAAACACTGAACTAAAAGACTCCCAAGGCTGGAAGGCTTCAGATCACGCTGTCATTCATGGACACCACAGGTAGGTACACATGATTTTTTTGACACAGGGATACCACTTCAAAGTGGAATTGTTGTGGCCTTATGGTTGGTGTACACCCCCCCCCCCCTCTGGATTGAGCAGTCTGTGTTTGAACCTGAGCCCTGAGGCTTATACTTAATATAGAAATGTATTTTCTCCTACACTTCACAATAGAACATGTTCAAGGCTCTCAGAATAAATGTAATAAAAAACCTTGCAAAGAAATAATTATTAAGTAGTAAACATAATTATTTTCAATATTATTTATTTCTTCAGTGTTTCAAATATCATTGAAGAGTACGAAGAACAACAAGAACAAACAAGAAATCAGGCAAAGAACACAAAGTCAAATCAGTCTACACCCAATAAGAGAGTAGATTTCACTGGATTGTTAGGAACTGGAACAACAGCCAATGATGTGGACTTCTCATTTGGAGGACCTGTAGCAGATGAAGGAGGTATGTAAGGTCATTTTGTGAAAACCATTAATTGTAGGCCTGTTTGACAATAGTGACAGATTCTTCTATAGTTTTGAGCCATTATTTTGATAATTTAGTTTATTTTATGACCATTTGATCAGTGCTAAAATTGCCTAAAATTGCGTGACCTAGCCCTTTTAAGCCCTGGCCAAAGACATTGTCAGGCTCAAGTTGTTGCAACATTGTTGAGTGCAAGTACATGGCCCGTGTATTTGGTATTTGGCCAGTCATACAGAGCATGTTTCGTCCTGGCCAAGGGATTGCACTCATAATTTAAATGCGCTCTTAACTTTTTTCCTGTTCTAAAGGTTATAACAGTGCTTCAGCAAAGGAAGAAGATTCTGTCAGTCAGTAAGTACTGTACGGTCGTGTAATCAAGATGATCCTGTCTGTGTAAATTAAGTTAAATGTGTAAAATTCATTGATAGAGTGGATTCAAACAGCAGATTACAAAAATGTAAAATCCACACACTCTAATAAATATTTAAACCACAATAACATAGTCATAATTCTCATCAAGAGGACCAGTTTTTAGTCGAATAATTTTATCGGTAATCATTAGAACATCTTTGAAGTGGTGAGCTGTAATTAAATTTTGACATGTATATATGTTAATTTATACTAACTTTGTGGTTGAATTAATTATTAAATATTTAATGTTGAACATTGTTTGGGCAGGTGTAATTGACTGTAAGCTGACACTAGGGACAACTGCAATATAATTTACATTTTAAAACATGAGTTGCAGATCACCTGCTTGTATTGAATGCTAATTCATGGCTTGGTTCCTGCTGAATAATACAGCTTAATCTTGATGCTGAAAACCATGAATGATATGGTTTTCCAATTTGTTGACATAATTTTTGAAGAAACCTTTGAATATAGTCGAATATTTTGACCACAACCTTAGGGTTCAACTGAAGTAAAGACTTGTTCCAAGTAGGTTGAGTACTAGAGTTTGGATCAGTTAAAATTCATTGTATTTGTACATAACTAGCTGGTGTGAACATAATTAATTTTTTGTGCATTTTTAGGGGAGGTTTATATGTTGTGTAGTTTTTATTATTGTCAGTAATGGCCCAGTCACACTGTCACAGCGCTCCAAGCTTACTTTTTCAAAAAATCGCCTTTTGGCGACCTTCAATTGTAAAATGGTCGCCATAAAAAGAAATTCAGTCGCCAAAACAACACTTGGAAGTGGAGGACACTTTATGATGTATTACACGAAGGGGCTAATGCGTCGAACGGCACGTTTTCAACACTTTGCTTTGCTCCAGTAAGAGAAAGAGAAAGAAGAGACTGTCTAGTAGCAAAAACGATTTATTTCAACATTACAAAGCTGCTGAGACCAGGTAACATTGCCAATGGTGCGCAAACCCCTTTGAATCGATCAAATTTGCCATTTTGAGCTGCATCTCATTTTAAGTTTTCGCATTCAACTTTCTGAACGACAAGAGGGGAAAAGAGAAAGACAGGTGATGCCGCCACTTGTACTATTGATTAAATTTGTCAGGTATTTTTGATAATTTTTCAAGTAAGTTTCTTTTTAAATCTGTAGGTCGCCAATTGGCAACTTTCGCCAGAATTTTAGTCGCCAAATATTTTTCCACTCGCCATGGCGACCAAAATGGTCCCAGCTTTGAGCGCTGTGTCATGATACTATATTGAATTGTTCTGCTTTGCAAAGCTATCAAGTGCACTTTCATCCCTTAATTGATTATTGAATCATGTACATCTTAAGTTGTACGACAAGATTTCTAAATTTAGACCTTATTATAAGAGGCGAGTTTTAACTTACAAGTACATGTACATGTGGAAACCACCAAAAATGACAATGAAAACAACAGACTAATAAAAACAACCATTAAAATTCATATTCAGTTTACTTTAAACTGTTCAAAGAAATGACTCCCCCAATAGCGATGACCCTCTCAAAAATAAGCTTAAAAAATTCAGGCCGCTAAAAAATCCTGATAGTAGTATCCTCTCCTGAAAGGAGCCAGCCATCCCCCAGCCCCTGTGTACACCTAACCCAAGAGTTCTCTCTTTCAGCCATTCAGGAGGAGATTCATGGGATTCTTCTGCTGATGAGGATGACAACATGTTTCAATCAAAAGCAAAGGTAAAGAATAATCCCTTTTTTCCTTTTGCCTTTTTGCTTATGCTACACATAACCTGCAAGCACTGAGGATCCCATGAAAAGGCCCTGGCAAACGAGGACACATTGTTGCGGACACATTGTTGCCGACACAAATATTTCCCTGTTTGCCCGCGCGCACAACATTTGGTGCAGACACAAATTTTGTGTCTGGGACACAAAAAATGTTTCAGATTTTGTTCAGAAACATTTTGTGTCTGCAACAAATGTTTCCCAGTTTGCGCAGCCCAAGAAACATCATGAGCAACAATGTGTCTGCAACAATGTGTCCTCGTTTTCCGGGGCCTTAATGCACCACCATGCTGAGCATTTAAACCATGAGAGATGATGTGCAATGGCAGTGTCCAGTGGCGATTGTCATGGCTTCTCCGTGCTCATGTTGTTATGCGTTAGGCTATGCTGCACGCTGTCATAATTCAGTCTTTGTGGTGAATACACTGTACATCCCAGTCATATAACTAATATCACTTCCAACAGCATTTTGAGTCACTAATTAGAGACACTCTTTTGTCGAGCTGGACTCTTTCTTACAACCATCTGGCTAAACAACTGACAATACTGTTTTTTGTTTTGTGTTTTCAGCCAACTTCAGCCAAGCCCAGTTTACTAGCGGCACTCAACAAGTCTCCTCAGCATGTCACAAGGTCAGCTTCAGACGCGTCCATCCAGAGTGCCAAATGTGAGTATCAAGATCATACAAACTCTCCTTACATTTGTCCTATAGGAGATATTGGGTTTTAATTTTGCACTGAAACAGTGTGTTGAAAATCATTTCTTAAAATGGTCTGAAAATAGGACAAGTTTGAAGTGGACCATTCAACACCATGTACCCCACCCCCTCTCCTCTCTCTGGTGATTGACTCAACTAACATTCTTACAACCACTGTATCTCTTGACCGGGTTGTTCGAAAGCCGGTTAATGCTAACCCAGGATTAAAAGTTAACCTGGATAACAATTTTTCTTGAATGTATAAAAGTATCATCCATCGCTTATGTGTTGTGTAGTTTCAGATTACTCATGCTCAAAACTGAAGGGCATAAAATATAAACACAACTCCTTGCTGAAAAGCTACAAAAATGAAATCAAAATTCTAATCCTAGGTTAGCTTAATCAGGCTCTGAAAAACGCGGCTCTGATTTTAAGGGGATTGTTTTTTATCTCGTTGAGACAGAGGTTTTAAGAAGGGCCCATTTGACGAAAATTATAATACTAAGTACTTTTACTGCCGTAGATAAGCTTGTAATAAAACTGTAATTAATAAATGCCAAGCAATTCACAGCTTTATTAAAACCAGCAGGACCGTCACAGGGCTGTCACTTGTAAATGTTAGAAGTATGCAACTTTCTAGTTAGAGCAGGTGGCTCATTATCTTAAGAATCAGACCAGAAGCTCGGCAATTTAGCCAGCTGCAGCTGGCTGTTTTTAGCAACCAGTTAACTCCAAGCTTCCTGTCTAACTCAAGAACACAACATAAGCACAAACTTTACTCTCACAGTGTCTCATTTCACCAAGTTGTACAACTGGGTACCAGCAAATTTGATGCTGGGGGTAGCCCTGCAATGGACTACCATCCCATTGGGGGAGGGGAGGGGTTGCATAAATACTCTTTAATCTATTTTTATGAATCATTGCTTTTGCATGCATGCTTTTGTTCTCTCCTCTCCAGCAGCCAGTCGAATTCCAGTCAAATCACCAGTTGTCAAGTCAGAGCCTAACCCTGTTCAAGGTAAGGATCATGATTCATGAATATTATCAGTCATAATTATTGCTTTTGGAATAAAAGTCTTGTTTTCTTGATAGAATCCAAACCAACATCCCGTGACACCGGTGCCCAGTCACGCATTCCTGTCTTCACTGGTGAGACACAGTCTCCCTCTCCTGCCAAGAAGCCGCCAGTGACTGGTACTAGCCCCACCACCTCTGAGCAGAGCACACCAACCAAGAGAAAACTACCGACCCCAGGGGGAGTGGGTCAGGCTGTAAAGGAAGTTCCTCAAGTCAGGACAGTTCAGAAAGAGGAAAATAGACCTCGGTCTGTGCCGAGCGTGACCACTGAGGATCAAGACTCTGAGGTTTGTTACGTTTCAACTCTCTTTACTGATTCTTATAAATCTCTTTTGATGTCAGTTGAGAGAATTTAGTTTTTTAACAGAATACTCTAGCTGGTGGTTTTTGCTGCGGACCGAGCGTAGTGAGCGAGTAGCAACATAAACAGGATTTAAGAAGAATTTATAAAAGAGATTACGAATTCTCAATTTCATCACTTTTACCAGAGTGCATTGCGCCACGAACATTTCGAGGACACCTTTTCGCGACGATTCCAGTGAGAATGATTAGTAGTTGTGTTTTGCTCTGATTTACTTGTAAAGCGATGTCAAGGAAATTGTGCCTGAGTCGAGTTAGGGTGAGTGAAAGTTTTTAAATCTGGACGATTAATTGTGACATCTTAATTTTTAAAAATTAGCATATCATTTCTTAGTCGTCTCGCCTACTTGTCAGTCCTAAAGCTTGTAGAATAATGCGAACAAACAAAAACGTTGGCAGCTACGCGTAGGCAGCTACGCGTAGCCAGTTACTCGTAGCCAGGCTACGCGTAGCGAGCTTCGCGTACGTACGCGTAGCCAGCTACGCGTAGCCGGCTACGCGTACTGGCACGCGTAACCAGCTACGTGTAGCCGCCGGTTACGCGTAGCCGGATTAGAAGCTGGCTACGCTTAGCCAGCTACGGCTACGCGGTACTGGCTATGCGTGAGGAGCTATGCGTAGGCAACTATGCGTAGGCAGCCACGAGGCAGCTACGCGTAGGCAGCTACGCGTAGGCAGCTATGGGTTGCCTTCGGTTACGCGTAGCCGGATTTGAAGCTGGCTGGTTTTGATGTCTATGTTCTAAGTACATGTACCTGTCTGAGTGGCAGTGCAGAATATTTTTACGACTGAAAAGTCATTGCTTCAGTCAAAAGGTTTATTGATTTCATCTTGTTTATTTTCCATACTCGTACTTTTGCTGTAACCTAAAAAATATACATACAACATTGAGAGGAACAAAAAATTACTGAGCAGGGAAAGGCAGGGAAGAACGTAATGACCTTCTCTGGACATGCGTGATACACAGACGGTCAGGACCAGTTTTATACCAAGAGCCTGCGCGTTTTTGTCCAGCGGTGGCGGAGCGCGCAACGCTCTGGTCGAAATCAAAAACCGGAACCAGGAAATCCTGGTACAGATTCCCGTTGTATTGTTTACGGGTTTTAACTGAGAATTATGCTGGGTCACTTTCACAATTCTCCAAGTGGTCTCAATTTGAGTTCGTTGGATTAAACACTCATATTCTAGAGAACTGAATAGAACTTGTGTCTAAATATTTTTTTTTCCACAGGATGGGTTCTCTGACACAGATGTCCTTGCTGCATTAAGTGGTGGAAATGTTAAGGTTAGTGTCCTTAAAAAATCATGCGAGGGTGGAAAGCAAATAGACTTTGTAGAGCTAGACTACTAATCTGTCCGTGTGTGTTTCACGCGTGGATAAGTGGGAAACGCGAAGCTCACGCGCGAGTTTTGCAAACTCACGCTCCCGCTCGTTCCCAGATCATCTTCGAGAACTGCGTTTGACGCTATGAACTTTTGATAAAATAAGGACTGTTTAGCAGTGCAAAGTAAACAAGATTGGTACGAATCAATGACTGAAAAATATTGCACATGTAGATCAATAGAAATACATGTAGATGAGCACATCACAATGGCAAAATCAGCTCATGGAAGCTCTCCAAGTTAATAAAACTTTTCCGGAGAAGTTAAGCTTCTTTCTACTAGGGAGGGGATGGAGGGAGGATGGTTAAGAGTGGGAAGTCTGGGACAGATTAATATGAATGTCAAACTTGAAATACTTAGATAGCTTAGGATGTCTGACAGTGTTTACATTATTTGTTGAGATTGTGCGTCACATTCTGGACTCATTGATTAATAATAATAATGATGATGAATATTGGTGTGTTCTTTTTTCAGTCATCAAAACCACAAACGGGCCCAAAGACATCAGCGAAAGAGAATGGTATGAACATTAAGCTTAAATTAAGAGAAGACGAAAACCAACCAGATTTTTTAATGAACGTGTGTAGTAACAAAACTGGCACGAACGAATGCAAGAGAGAACGAGCGAACAAGTAAAGGAACGAAAGACAGAATGAACGAACGAATGAAGGACCGATCGAAGACAGAACAAACTCACAATCTAACGAACAAACAACAAAAATAAACTGAACAAAACCAGCGAGTGATTAAAATCAATGATTTTACGATAACTGAAGAAATTCACGCGCGCTCATTGGCTAATTTTTATTGTCAATATGCGGACAGACACATGAATTTGAAAATCAGGCGACGCGTCAGCGAGCGAGAGCGGGCAATTCGACAATATGTTATCGTAAAAAATCAAGTTGATGTCAGTTTGTAATGCGTGTGTCCTGTTATTGAAGTATGCGGATCCAATCGGATACAGCCTCGTGGATCCACAGCTACTTTTACAATGTTGCGACGAAATTCATGATCAATAACAGGACAGATGCATAAAAAAACGGACGTCATTTTGTCAAAGAACGGACCAAGAGCGATTGATTGATTGAATGATTTTGTCGCATTTTGTGATCAGCAGAGAACAGCCTGGACCTTAGTTTGACATCAAGTGGTGGAGAGGAAAATGACGACGAAGACGTGACCTTCAGTGAGCCTCCACTTGATGACGAGGACGGCGAACCGCTGACCAGGCCTAGTTCTGGGTTTTCGCCTTCTCCTCAACCGCTAACATCCACACAGAAACCTCAAGGACAAAGGCTGGGCGACAAGAAAACTGAGCAGAATCAAACTGGTAAGATACATAGTATCTCTCTTGAGCGTTCCTGGCCAGGTTCACTTTGTTGCGTCTTTGAACAGGAGAGTTTAAAACAGTTTCCGCTCTACCTTTGTACTGGTCATGTTCTCTCGTCCGTTTTTCGTTGCCTCGAGTCTTGTAAAGTGAATATATGCGAGGCGTTTGGAAGTGAACTTTCTGTAAGAAAATTGTATGAACAGACCCTTTTGCCCAAACGGCGGCCATTTTGAATTACATTTTTTCAAATAACTATTATGGGATGCTTTGAGGGCAAATACAGACTAATTTGCTTCCCCAAAAGGTCCAATCCGGCACGAGCCCCTAAACCAGGTGAATAACAAAGATTCAATTCAGGGTACATATGTGGCGTGCGAAACTGACGTTTTTGTTATGGCTCCCGGGAGTATAGCTGGATATCAGCAAACTGTTTAGGAAAACTTAGCAAAAAGCAGGAGGACATGCTCTGCTCTTGAGGCTTTCTTTGAACAAAGGGAGTCGAAAGACCTATTGTTCCTTTATGTTATTCAAACAAGTGGCAAGGGTCAGCACCAGTTGCTCACTCATGAGAATATCCTCGGAATAGTACTCAGGGCTTAAAATTTGCCATTTCTTTTCAGTTCCTCCGAAGCTGGATTTAGATCTTGGCAGCTCAGTAAGCTCCGTGTCCGATCCTGACCTCAGCGGCGCCTCAGATAAAGACAAAAAAGGTCAACAGCAGATAGATGGTAAACCGGATGAACCTGATAAACCAGCTGACGGAAGTCAAAGTGAAGGTAAATTTTTCTTAAACGCTTAAACCACGTGCCTTGTCACGTGATTCGTACCACTTGGTTTCGCTTTGCATGTGATTGGCTGCAAAAGTATTTCTACGCTTTGATTGGATGGATTTATTTGCAGATTTAGAACTTAGCAAGGACAAAACCCAACCGAAAGCTTTAAATGGGAAAGATCATTCGCCAACATCACGTTTCTCTGTATCCCCATTGATTCAATTTGCTATTTCGGCATTTCATTTCCAATTATCGTTATACTTGAAACGGCTACTAATAATTCTGTTTTTACACAGAGGAATCAGCTTGGGACAGCTCGGATGCGGTAAGTTGCTATTTTTCCTAAATTACTACTAATAGTATTCTCTTTTTATCGTAGTCTCGCGATAAAATCATTGATTAATTTTTGAGGTCTCTGGGGCCCACATTGTTTCCTTATGTTGGCTTAATTATTTTATTGGCCAATCAGAAGCCAAGTAAGTTAGGAAGGAAAAGGCATCAAAGTAGTCTCGCGTCACAAATTTTACGTGCAGTAGTTTCTGTCTTCGTTTGCCCGAGGACATGCGGAGCCAACAACTTTAAACATATCTATTTCTTAATACATTACAGATTTTGTCACTTTCTAATTAGAGTGAATAAAGCATTGTCATTGTCATCATTATATGAAATTTTTTCCTCAACAACTATCCACTTTGTCTTGCTTTTATATGCATTCTGACCAAACAGTGTTGCCAGATATCAGCTCAAGTTCCTTATTTTTCGTGAACTTGACTTTCTCTTTTACGAGCTTAAGTTACATTTGCCTGTTACAGTCTGGACACTTGAACCATGGACTTCTTTTTTTGATAACACAACAAGGGTTCTTCTTTTAAGCAAACAGATCAGCGTTTTTCACTTCAAATCCCCTTATTTCTATGAAGGATTTTCATTGAATAAAAATCATTCAAGAAAATAACGCCAAAAAAATGTTAAGTGTTTATGCTTGGAGTGTGCTCACTTAACGTTTTCGTCCAAACTTATTTCATAGTTTAGGATACAGTTGTGTCCTTAACGATAAAATAATCTTCCTTCATTTCCAAGGATTTTCTTCCTTCTGATGGTCCCGATACCACCAGAGGCAGTAGCTTATTTGGAACGAGAAGCCCACCTCCTACCGACACACCAGGAGATGTCAAAGTTAAGACAAACACCCCTCCCTCCTCGCGTAAGAGTGGTGCGAATGACAGCGATTCCGAAGCCACAGAAACGGAGAGCGAATGGGAAAAAGAGAGAGCGCTGAAGAAAGCGAATAGGAAGTTGTCTCAAAGTGCTGGAGGAGAAGACGAGGACGAGGAGAAGGAAAAGCAGAGGATGTCGAAATGGGAGCAGGAACGAAAAGAGAAGGAAGAAGCTCTCGCTAGAGAGCTGCAGGCAGAGTTAGAGTTAGAAATGGAGATGGAACGGAAAGAACGAGAAGATGACGAAAGGAGGAGAAGACAGGCAGAGGAAGAGAGCGAGAAGAGGCAGAAAGAAGAGGAGGAAAACGAGCGCAAGAGAAGAGCAGAAGAAGAGAACGAGCGGAAGAGACGAGAAGAAGAGAAACGCGAATGGGAAAGACAAGAAGAGGAAAGGTTGAGAAGAGAACAGGAAGAAATAAGGAGACGCGAGAAGGAAAGAGAAGAACGAGAGAAAGAAGAGAAACTAGAGCGTGAGCTGCAACAAAAAGAAGAAGAAAGACTTCAGTTGGAACGTCAACAACAAGAAGAACGTCGGAAACGAGAAGAAGAATTGCAAAGGATTAAAGAGCAGAATGAGCAAGAGTTGCGTATGTTTGAGCTTCAAAAAGAGCAAGAACTCGAGAGGCAGATGAGGCTAAAAGAAGAAGAAATGGAGCGACAGAAGAGAGAGTATGAGGAACGATTAGACAGGGAACGAATAGCGATGGAAGAACAGAGAGCGAAGGAAGCTGAAGAACTGCTTCAGAAGCAGAGAACAGTTGACCAAGAAGCAGAAGTGCTGCTTCAGGCCTATCGCCAAAAACAGGAAGAGTTGTTGGAGAGGGAACGACGGTTTGAGGAAGAGAAAATCCTACGCGAAAGGGAAATGGAGGAGCGAAAAAAACAAGCCGAGAGAAATCCTGTAGTGGAAGTCGTGACTGTTGAGAAGAAGGATCTATCGCTCTCTTCAATGCCGTCGGGAGGTGACTTGGAGCACTCCAAGGAGGAGGAAGAACTGGAGGGGTGGAAGAGAATGTACGAGATAAATGTAGAAAAGGAGAAGACAGCTCTTGAGGATGCTGTCAGGAAGAGGAAGGAGGAAGAACAGAGGGCCGAGGAGGCTGCGGCTAAACTGCGACAGATTCAACAGGAGGAGGAGTTGAAGCGGATCGAGGGAGCGCTACGACACAGGCGCCAAGGAGAGGAGGTGAAGGAAGCGGAGAAGAAGCTCAAGAGGCTGGAGGCTGAGGAACAAGCTGTGCAGACCAAGAAAGGTAAGCAGCAGGCTGAGGTAAAGTTAGATCTTAGTTTTACTCTTTGTCCTTGGTGAACAAGTGTGTGGTACTGTTTATTATGCTGTACAAGGTGGTTCTAACTCTTACGTCTGTGGATGAAACCCTAGTGTGTGACCATTCAAATGAAAGCTATTGAGCGGTACTTTCATGTGGTACTGTTTAGTATGCTGTATAAGGTGGTTCTAACTTTGAAGTCTGTGGATGAAACCCTAGTGTGTGACCATTCAATTGAAAGCTATTGAACAGTACTTTCACGTGGTACTGTTTATTATGCTGTGCAAGGTGGTTCTAATTCTTACGTCTGTGGTTGTTCAAGGTGGTTCTAATTTACAATCTGGGGATGAAACCCTAGTGTCAGTAGTGTGTGACTAAATGAAAGCCTATGCTCGTCAAGATCCTTGTTACTTGTAAAATGCACTGTGTTCAGTTGGCCTAAGAACTCTTTTGGGTGTCTTGTGCTTAAGAGCTCCAAACCTGAACATAACTGGATCATATTATTTTCGTTTTGTAGTGAAAGTAGTGTGAGATTTCAATTATCTTTGTTTTTTGTGCTCAGGTTGTAATGTTTGGCTTTCTGTCTGTTTGACAACGCCGATTCATTTAAATAAATTTCCATCTCCAAGAAGTCTGTTTACGAATTTCACGGGTGACCGAACTTTAAGTTTACAGTTCCTCGCAAAACAGTACAGCGAAGCGAAAGTAGAGGGAATTAACTGATTTGAACTCAAGTGAAAAGAATTCATGAGGAGTTGGGTTTCAGAAGAGTGTATCTTTTAAGTTTACAAACGTCTTAAAGTTTCTTAATGATCATTGCAGCAGTTGGTCGTTCTGCTATTCTGCTCGTGTGATTTCATGTTTTGTCCGTCTTGTTCATTTTGGTAAAACTGCTTTACAAAATGTGGGGTTCTCGTTTGATTTAAGGTAAGCGGACATCTTCAACGATGAATGGCGTTTCTTTATGCTCTGTCACCTTGGCCTAACATGGTGATGTACTGTAGTTACAGTAAAAGCGTTCAGATTCGATGAATTTATTACAGTAGCTTACAACCGAATGTATTTTCACATAAGGTCTTACTTCCTTACTTACCCGCTTAGTTTCTTTCAGGAAACTTACGCTCCCGTTATTGTATTTTGGGGATTCGAATTTTTTCATAAATAATCGATCAAGTGAAAGCATCTCTTTGGCGGACAGATGCCAAAAGGTTGTCCCTAATCCTCTGGAAAACAAAAACAAAGCACCTTTTAATCCCGCTGTGTTTGCCTTGCTGTTGCTGTAGTGTTTTATTAAAGTGTAACATTTAAGCTTAAAAAGAGAATTCAACGAGATTTATGTTTTGAACTCTAGTTATAGTTTTCGCTGAGTAAATTACTCATAAATTGGACAGTCGTTTTCCTTTTTTCTCGCTAAAGTAAGACAGTTTTAGATGATATTTTACTGAAACAAATCTTTGCATATTTGGAGGTTTTAAAGGTAGTTAGTACGCAATTTCTCTTCGAGTTTGTCCAGTAACTAATTCTGTGTTGCGAGAACTTGCGTGAAGATTCTTAAATCATTTACTTGCCTTGGTAACTTTTGTAAATAACTATTTTTATAGTGTTCTCAGTCTCAACTCTTGTATTCTTTGTTTTAATCTTTTTAATCTTCTCCACAAAGGAGGCTTCGAGTAGAAAAACATGTTCCGTAGAGAAAGACTCCCAAAATAACAAAAGTGGTACGCACAGGTAGAAAATTTAATACTGGTATCTAAAAGGTTATTGTTTTTGTCGTCCAAGCTTCTCGGTCTTGCTGCATAGACCTACTCAACAAGTTGCTCCTTGGGTTGGAGATGCTAAGAAATGTTAAAAGAGTATTTATGTCGTGGAATTTCAGATTATTTAAGAACAGCGCAATGGATCTCCACGTGTGTTATAAATCTTGCGACAATTCTTAGTTATAGTTGTGGTCTGGTAAGCAGTTATGTTTAATCACTTTTCGTGCGTCTTTTTAGCGAATGCGATGATGTGGGAGTTTTCTTGAACAGTGTAGTTTCTTTTCACTTTTGAGCATTTTATGCGATTTTTCAGCTGTGCGAAATACCGAAAAACAAACTAGATGGATCAACAAAATCGCAGAAAATTCATGACGATGTTCACGCTGGGCATTTAATTCCTAAATTCTCTAAACCATTTTATAAGACAAACAAGTTGAAGGTGAGTACTAAGGACCACATCACCAGGACGGACGTCTCGATTTTTAAACAAATTCTCGTTTTGATGAGCTGTAACGAGAATTTTGTCGTTGATCTCCACAGAAATCGAGCAACTGCAGGTGAAAGACCTTGAAAGTCAAAAGAGTCGCTTGGACCAAGAAGCTAGCGCTAAGCTGGCTGAGCTGAATAACAGGTAACGACCGTTCTTGTGGAATGATTTTTGGCGAATGGAAGAACTGCGAGAACGGATTTGTTTGCTATAAGAAGGTGGTAGCTTTTTACTGGATTGCCGATGACTGTCTTAAAATCGAAACCTTACACTAAATTTAACCAATCGTCAACTGAGGTAAACAGCACATAGGCTGCGTTCAGACTTGGTGCCCGAGCAGTGCCCGAGAACGATTCTTGATGGGCACTAATGTGAACACATCGTTTTTTCAAGTACCCACGCCAGAGTTCGAGCACGGTGCCCGTGCCCGAGTACAAGGTCTCGACCTTGTACTCGGGCACTGAACTGGGCATCAACATATCGGGTACCCAGTGTCTGAACACAGCGCCATTTTGTGCCGGTGCTCGGGAAATAGTGCTCGGGCACCAAGTGTGAACACAGCCTATAGAACCAATCAGAATTTGAGGGCAAGACATGCAACAGGAAACCACGCGCGGGAAAACCTGTAATCGGCGCCAAACGCGAGTGAACTTGTAACCGTTGCCAAACGCGGGAAAAGATGTAACTGGTACTTAGCGCGGGAAACCATGTAACCGGCCCCAAATGCGGGAAAACGTGTAATTGTTGCTAAGCGCGAGAAAACAGATAAAGGTGCTAAGCGCGGAGAACACGTAGACGGTGCCAAACGCGAAAGGACATGTAGTTGGTGCTTAGCACGGGAAAACGTGTAAGCTGGCTGAACATGTAACCAGTCAGGCAACCAAAAAAAGAATTTCAGCTCGTAAATTAAAAAACAACAGACATAATTTTTATAGTTCATTCCTTGAAGTTTGTATAAACTTGCGAGTCTAGGAGAGCTCTCCTAAATGCAGAATTCAGTTGCGCATTTGCCGAATGCCGTCTCGAGCATTTGATTGAGCCCGCGAGTTTAGTTTGAGAGGTCGCTACGCAACTTGTTGTGCCTTGTTGATGTAAAGCGGACGCCACAACTGGCGGAGTAAGCCGGAAAAAATGGTTGATTAGTCAGTCTGTTTCTAATTACCACCAAAATTCTGCTGCTTGTTAAACAGGCAACGTCGAGCGGAACTTGAACAGAAATCGCGCCAAATACTTGAAGAGCGAGGTCAGTTGAGCGCCACGTTCGAGGCAACGCGACAGAGGACCACTGAGTTGAATCAAGCACCTCAAGTTGCTTTACTCTCCCCAGACAAACGGCTCAGCGTCGTCAGCTTAGCGAGCGAACCACGTGATCAAGGTGAAAGTGGCAGCAGGTAGGATTGGGGCGGGAAACTGCTGATGGTTTTCCTTTTGTTTGTCACGCAACACCCATAAACGGCACAACTATTGTCCTCAACTCAACGCTGGAGAAGAATCTTGCTTTAAAGTTTAAAAAGAATACTGACACGAAGATCTGGAGTACTTGCTGGGTATTCGTTTTATTCAGTTGGGGAAACAAGTGGCAGTTTTTGCAAGCCTTATTTGGAGCACTTGTAAAGTTTCCAATACTATCAAACAAAAGCTTGCGCCCTCGAGTTTTGCCTGAAAGTTATCACGTCGGGTCGCAATCAGTTGCTTAGCAACTTCGAGACGAAAACTGCGGGCTCAATCCGGTCTCTTTGACCGACATTCGCCATCTACTGTGACTTGCTTCCCCAGCTGGTTCAACTGTATTCTTGTTATGCAGTAAGGGCAGGGCATCTCTCCATCTCTACCGATTCAAGAAGACTTTTTTCTCATTACTGTTTTCAATTAAGATTTCTCGCCAATCGGGTTACCGCAAAGGAAGGGGGGAGGGGAGGGGGACTATCTTAAACGAGTTCAGTCACGGTATTTTGAGTTATTTTGAGCATCGACAAAATTACTGTTAAATTGAAGGAAACCTAAAAATAATACTTTACAAAGATAGAAAAGTACCAAAGAGAATAGAACAAAGCATAAAGGAACAAGGATGGTTAAGGATGGAGAAGATTGACATGGATTGAAAAACAACGAAATTGAAAAGTTTAGCTAAACTTTTCAAACTGTTTAACCGTGACTGAGCCCCTTTAAGTTTTTCGATCCCCCTAAGGGAGTAAAACACTTCTTGGTATAGATAACGTGGTTACGCAGGTTCAATGTCGGCTGTTTTTAGCTAGTAGGTGGAGAATGCTCCACTAAAAGTTACTTATCTTTTTTTTCGAAGGAATCCTGGTCCTGGACACAGTATGAAAGACATGGACGAACCCGACGGACAGGTGTGTGATGGAGAAACAAGTCAATTATTTCGGTAGCGTTGTACAGAATTGCTTTCAAATCGAGTCAAGAAACTCTAATTTGCTGAGGTAGAGGAACACCAGGGAGGCTATGATAAAAAGCAAAAGAAGGCAAGGACTGTTAAGATTGAGAAGGGATACGTACGACCATTTAAAAAATCTTGGCAAAAAAAGTTTTCAAGATGCGCGCTCTTGTGGTAACCGTTTTTAAGGCTAAACTGGAAAGTTTTGTTGGCAATTCTGTCGTGCGCAAACAGCTTTTTAAACGTGCGTATAACAAGGTTTAGTTGTCAGATTGCCCTCCCTACAGAACAATTCCTGTTCTTTATTTGAAATACTTGTTTTTTTTTCTTGACTTTTCGTCGGCAGCCACTCACAAATGGTTTTGCGGACGACGGAGACTGGTCCGAGTCATCCGAGGAAGATCATCAAGGCCGTTACTCTCCCCTGGTTGCCATGGCAATGAGTGGAACTAAGCCTCCGACGGTTATTTCGCCGCCTCGGGCTCAGTCTCCTTTCAACAAAGCCTCTACTCCGTTGAACACAACGGGTGGTGCTCTGGGGACTTCCCTTAACGGTTCCTTTGCGCTTCAAGGTGAGAAGATAATTTTGTAATTCTTTAATTGCCATTCTTCAATCCATAAATAATGGTAATAGGACTGAGTAAAGTCCAATTCGGTCTGTAATTATACGAGTTATTAACAATTTTGAATGATCGCGAAGCGGGAGTCCGATTTGCTAGTCACGAGTACGATTAAACTTAGAATTGTATTGATGTTCGGTTTTGTAGAGAACAGCTAAGAAATCAGCCTATATATGAAGTAAATGTCCGTGCAGAAGCTTCCTTCTTCCCATAAACCCTTTAAGCGACTTTCTCATTCTGCGTGTTACGTCAACGAGGCTGCTAACCGACATGGCTTAAGTCTTTTGACTTAGTGACGATGTGCTCGTGGATTGTCTCTAAGATGTGAAAAAGCCCACATGTTTCGAGGTTTGGTAGCGCCCATGGAAAGCAAGTTTGGGCAATCGACAAGTGCTCGCACTGGATCTGTGTTCTGAAACGTGTTCATTACCCACTGGGGCCTTTATTCACCGAAGTGGAAGTGTCCTAGTTTGCTTCGCGGCTCGGTAAATATTCACCACTAGCCACCGACACTGAGTTGAATAGTTGTTTTAGTATATACTAAAACAGTGAGATAATATACACCACAAAAAATTAATTTGGATCATTTCTTCACTTGTAACGGACGCAAACTAGGACGCAATTTTTTCCCGAGTTGCTCGGAGGTAAATAGCCCAGGATATTCGGAGTTTGACGAGCCAATCAGCGCGCGCGTTTAACACTATCCACTGTTTTAGTATATACTAATTGTTAACTATTCACCGACACTGAGGTGAATAATCGTTTTAGTATATACCACACAAGCGGAATGATTAGCGGACCAAAACGTTATTTTAATTTATGTGTGACAAGCGGTCGGAAATTTAAACATCTCTCGCGCCGGTTGTTCTGAGGTGAATAGTACTTCCTAATCACCTCTGAGTTAACCAATCAGAGCGCGCGAAAAGCGCTTTTCACTTGTGTGGTATATACTAATATTCAATACATTTATCTTACACATGACGAGTTCTGTGGCGTACAGAGATTGGCTGAGAATCGAATTGCGCGCGCGAGTTTTTGTAGATCTGCTACGTCATAGTGACATTCTGTCCGTCACAAAGGAAAGATGGAAGACTGTTTTGCGTCGGCGTTTTGACTTTTTTTGCGCAGCAGTCCAGAGTGATTCCCTAGCCCTGTTTCATTAACTAGCACTTTTGATTTTCTCACACCATCTTACAGTAATTGTTTTTTTTTTAACGTATATTCAATCTACTCCAGACAGCCAAAGTTTCGCTCGACTTCAAGAGGCTCTTCGCGATTCTAAACGACAAGTGGATAAACAACGAGAGAGAATTGTGGCGCTGGAAACAAGCAGGAAACAAATGGAGATCGACCTGTCTGAGCTGCAAGAGTAAGAACTGAACTGTGTTTAATATTCTTTCAAAAACGATTACGAATTGTAACTAAGAGTAGGGTACTCTAAACAACTCTTTTTCCCTTCTGCCAAAAGAAGGCTGTGTAAAAAATCTTAAGTTTGTTTGCTTTTTTTGTCTTTAATTTTCCGCGGTAATGACATGCTTTACTTTGTAAGAGTGTATCACAGCTGTCGGCGAATTTACGTTTTTGACCCCGAGTTGATATCGAGCAATCGCTTGCAAGCCAATGCAGCCACAGGAGTTGAGAACAGTGTCAAAAAAAGAAAATTCAAATCGGGCTTAGTAAGGCACTTTACTATTTCTGTTCATATGGAGTTGATGACCTGTAAAGAGAAGTTTCTCAGATAAAAATATTTAAGTTGACGGGGGAAATTGTCTAAACCGAAGCTACACAATAGTCTCCTTCGAGTCTTTGTAAATCAATGATTGTTTCCAGTGGAATTAAGAGATTGTATTGTTTTCTCTTTCATCAGAAAAGTTGAAGCTCTTACTAAAGAGAAGTCTGAGTCCGAGCGACTGAAGATGGAAGTGGAAGCTGCTTATAGGACACTGCAGTATAAACACGGCCAGGAGAGTGAAGCACGACGGGTATCTGAAGCTCTTCTCACTCAGTTGAAGGAACAGATCACCAGATTAGAGGAAAAACTGGCCAAGTAAGTTCAAATACGAAGATTTTTGCTCTCGATGCCTTGTCTTTACGGCATTTTGTATCTGGGTTTTGTTAAAAGTTGTTCGGTATTTTCCGTTTTTTTCCGATTTTCTTGACTCGTGAATCGGAAAAATTCGGTAAAACTGAAGCGAAGCTTTTCAGTTTCACGAGTTTTTCCCATTTTCCCGTTGGAGAGACCGCACGATTAGATAAACACGCGTTCTTTTACCCTTTTCGGATTCCTGAAGCTTTTCAATTGAATATGAACTTTTATAACTGACATTTTCAGCTTAGGGTCTTGTAGCTTGAAAATCGAGAACACTCTATGCAACGACTTCAGTGTAGTATTTTCAGTTCTCGTATTTTGTAATCGGAAGCAATCGGAGAGAACGAGTATTAACGTTGGCTACGTCATTCTCCGACTTTGTCCGATTTTACATGTTTCCAAATTAACAACAGTTAAACCGGCCAAGAACACTAGTGAACTTTCGCTGGCGTGTTCAAGCAGTGTTGTGAATAATCAAACTTACCTGTTGTTCACTCGCGGTGTTTTTCAATTTTCTTCAGGGAACTTGAAAACCGTCAAAACGTTGAGGTCGAGAAACGCCAGCAACAAACGGAGAATAAATCACTGAGAAACAATTTACAGCAACTGGAATCTGATGTGCGAGACTTGAAAAGAGCTTTAGCTGAACAACAAGAAGCTCGTGCGGTACAGAGCCAGTTGCTGGACGATGAAAAACGAAAGAACGAAGTTTTAGTTGAAGAGTCACGTAATCATTCAATTCAGAAGAGTGAAGCACTTTATCAACTCGAAGCTGTAGATCAAACTCGTAAGAGTTACGAAGCCAGCAGTGGTTCGCTTAGAGAGGAGCTCAAAGCCGCACAGGTGAGAAACAAGTTTGAAGTTTAAATTATCCCTACGAAACAATTTGATGGTACATCAAGAGGTCTCTGTGAGAATCCATTTTCCAACGTGTTAAAGATTTCTAAAGCTTGTTTTTGTTTATTAGGTTGAGTTAGCCGATACCAAGGCTCGACTGGAGGCCACTAAAGCGTCCATGGGAAAAGAAATCACACTTTTGAAGGAGAAACTGCAGAAGAAAGCAGACAAAGTGGTGAGTGACTTACTTTGTACTAAGACAACAAAACTGCAGGTAAACCAACAAAGATAATGAACTTCCTGTCAGTATTCGTTTAGCACATTTTGATCATAAAATGACCTTGATACGTACACAAGTATAAATGTTTAGATTATAAACTGCCAGGGCTTTTCAGGTTTCAATATTTTTTCCCAGCAATACGCTGTTCTAAACTTTCTCCTCTCCCTCCCCCCCCCTCCCTCCCTTCTCATCCCTCCCTGAACAAACAGATTCAAGTCTTAACGCTTCTTCGTAAGTTTAGCAGTCCAGATTGCAAGCTCAAATTTTATTCAAGCGGGATCCAAGAGAAGCATTGTCCTTTTGGAAGCGTTCTTCATAAGTGAATGTTTTACTGCTGGTTTTAATCTTACAGGCTAAAAGCGAAGAAGCCCTCCTCCAAACACGCGCCGACTTTGACTCGCACGTGGCCAGCGGAAGGAACGAGCACGCGCAGATCAGCAGCAAGTTGGAAAGCGAGACACAGACGAGAGCTCGCCTGGAGTCTGAAGTACGTCGTGTAATTATTGTGATATGTATCATTAATAACCGGGAGGCGAAATGGCCTTATGGGAGATGGATTAGAGTCCAGAGTTCAAGATATGGCTTAAGGCGGGGGACCACCTGAAAGCCGTATTTTAGCTGGGTATTAAGTTTTTAATGCAAATATCTCGTTTACGTTTAAAGCAATCAAGAATCTCTATGCTAATTTCACATATCTATGTTTTGGGCCGTTGTGTAAA
>Ga0126343_10000140_pt1 | contig 22237 bp, 17 predicted proteins | sample Cyp2metagenome_FD_92531 | JGI IMG/M metagenome (GOLD analysis project Ga0126343, IMG submission 92531) | Coral microbial communities from Lord Howe Island, Old Settlement Bay, Australia - Cyphastrea 2 metagenome | ecosystem: Host-associated > Invertebrates > Cnidaria > Coral ...
AATTCTACTAAAACAATTAGATTACTCGCTCTCGATTTCTATGAGGCGATAGTTGATTCGGCCTTCGGCCTCATCAACTATCACCTCATAGAAATCTCGAGCTCATAATCTAATTGTTAATTATTGACTAAGTAAAGCTATCTCCTAGTTAATCAGTATATTTTGTACAACGTTCAATGAAGCTCGAAAGTTCTTTCTGGCTAAAAACAAATACACCGTTTGAACTCCGAAAGTAATTTCGAAAACTTCAACATGCGCCTTCCTTGACCTTATATTTTAGAAACGGTTTCTAAAATATAAGGTCAAGGAAGGCGCATGTTAAAAGAACTGCTATTTTTTGGCAAAAGTTGATTTTTTACCTTACTGCATATGTGAAGTTTCCATACTGTGCGCATGGAGCTTTTGGGTACGATCGTATTTTAACCTTGTGAAAAGTGTTACGAGAGGATTTAGTATTATTTAGTTATTTTGCTTTGCTGCCAAAGTGTATATTTAAAATGAACCAACGTTGAAACTAGTGTTTTAGTTAAAGTTCTATTAGCTGTAAACACAACCTGTTGTTACTCAATTAAGCGAAAAATGTTTTGTTTAGATCAACTGTATTATGCGTCCAGGCTGTAACTCAACCTGCTAGAAACTGTTATCTACCTGCATAGTTTTTGCAATTAATGTTTTAGGATAACTTTAGTTCAGCCAAGAGACTTTTAGAAATTATTTTGGTATTCTGTAATGCGACTTCTTTGGATACGATGTAATGCATATTGTGTCTTTAGTTTAGTCTTAAATGTAACTGCCTTGAAGGGTTTTGGTTGGTTACGTCCTAGCTATGCCCAGGTTGGTATAATCTGGGTATTAAAAAAAGTTTGTGTTGGTGCCAATCTCCGTGTGCAGTTCTTTTGTCTAAAGGAAGTTCGCTTGCTGTGGTTTAGATCCCGATCTTCTGCAGCCAGCGAGTACCCAGGGAAAGGCCTTATCAAAGAGAATTTTCAAAAGTGTATCCGCCTCCGTCCGTTGTCCTTGTGAAGGCAAAACCTGTTGTCACAAAAGTTGAATCTTAACATGGTTGATGGAATTCGTTTCGGTATAATTATAGTCATAATCTGTAAAAACTAAAATTAAAAGTGTTTTCAAAGGTAATGCTGTTGCCATGATAACTTCTAATTTTAGGAAAATGATCACAACGTTTCCACCAACGTTTCACCATTTCTTTGATGCCTTTGATGTCACAACTTAATCAACTTTTGTATTCATTGAAATATTATGGAAGCATTGATCAATCAAATCAGAAGTATCGTAAAAATACGGGAAACTGTCCTGAACCACCTGACATGAGGCTTTTTAACCTGAACAAACATTTAGAGGACTCTACAGCCCTTGCGTCGAACTGCATCTCTGGTTTTGCAGTCAAAATTATCTTCTTGGCATTGTGGATTTTTGAGGCATCACGAGTCACATCGCAGGGACTGGTGACGATGATGACACAATCTTCGTGGGTCACCTGCGTATTGGACGACCCTGAATTGTGGTCGATGACGTGTTAAGAGGAGGTGCATCAGCTACAACGGACGAATAAGGAGGAGGAGGAGGATCACGAAGCTCTGAATGGTTCCTGTGAGGAACCTGACCTGACACCGGACTTGTCGACTGTTGCTGCGCACGTCTTGGTTGGTTTTCTCGAGCTTGTTTGTTTCTCTTGAAGTAAATAAAGAGGAGAATCAAACCGATCAGTACGATACCAAGAAGACTGCACATGACAGCGATCATGAGAGTACTGTTACCACCTGAGGAAAACAAAACGAATTTATTGATAGGCATATATGACAGAAGTGAATGTCATTTAATCCCCGGCATTATGAACTAGGGTTAAAACTTGTTTTAAGGCTTGTTTTCAAACGATGATTGACACCATTTCCAGATTTAGTTAGGTAAAGTTGCTTCCACCCTTACCAGTGGAGCCTGTCCTTTTTAGGCCATACGATTACGTAAAAGACGTCTGGGTCCGACACAACTCACTCAGGGAAGTGGTGTAAAAGACGTCAAAAGGTTCATGTAGGACTGAAGTTGTTACTGTATTTCTTTCATTGGCACTATTCAAACTTTAATAAAGGAGCTGTGCCACGATATTTTAAGTTGTTTTCTACTCACTTTTAAATTGAAGGAAACCTTTAATCATAGTTTCTTACAATAAAAGGTGGAATAACACCAAACACGTGCTAACAAATCCACGGTAAAAAAATGGCTACGACTGAACAAATTGTCCAACCTTTTCCGTAGGTATGCCCTTCGTGAAGTAGCTACTTCAGTAGTCATTTTTAACAGACCGTCAGACCTGTTCTCTAAAAAGGAAACTACTTGGAAATTTATTTCCTATGAATTACATGGCGCATTTATTTGCGTTTCAAAAGTACCGTATTGTCTCAATTTAACGGCGTCTTGTCTCCCAGGCAGAGTTGTAAATAAGCATCTCTCAAATATTCATGAACTCACGATGGGCCTTTGTGAAACGTTTCTTCATGACTTACAACTTTTTTTAAACTCCAGTCTGAGAGACTGCAGTCGTTTTACTAATATATGTATACAGGGAATACTCCTAATGAAAATGGCTTCCGTCGATGGCTGGGTTAGTACACACGTGCCTGACAACGCAGCATAAAATTAATACAATGGTGTCGTGCAGGTCAGGAAATTATATCTAATCCGCTGATGAATGTATACAAGGTTTAAATTACGCGATTACCTTTCTCAGGCAGGTCGTTGGATGTTGGTAAAGATTTTACGTGCTTATCAGCATCAAGATTGGGACTGGAAGGTGTAACGCCATCCGGTGAAACAGAAACAAATTGCGCCAAAAATCCCTTACGAGTATTCAGCTCATCAGTGACCAAGTCAACTCTCACAAATCTTCCACTGGAAGTAATATCGGGGGGTATTTCACTGCCGCAGAACTTTGCAAGGGGCTTGTCTATTAAAAGCTGTCCGTCAGAAATTTCCACGTAGTCACAGGTGCAATTTTCTTTTCCAGTTGAGCAATATTCCACATCAAAATCGTTGAAGTAGAGTTTCACACGGTAGTCAAGTGGGACTTTGATTATCCACGTACAGCGCTCCTTATTTGGATAGGTCTTTGAAGGGTAGCCTGGGCTTGAAAATGAGCCTTTGTGTGTCCCAAAATTTCCACCAAGATAAACATCTTCATTGCAAACTAAAACAGAAAAGAAAACAATGGGTAAATAAATAATTGAATACAGACACAAGAAACAAAATAAATTTAATTTAATAATCTAAGAATTAAAATTTGTGAGCGGTATCCGTCTCCTAAAATGTAAGAGTGTTTGATGATCCTTTTTATTGCAGACGGTGGGCGAAAACGCAACAAGAAGTATTTTGTGCATTATCTCAGTCATTTTGACAGTTGTAAACACAAAAATAAAGATTCGTTTCGCGTTCACCCCTAGGAAAATTTTTTTGCACTGATGCCAACAATAAGAAGTCTCAAAAACAGAACATTATATATATAAGACAATCTTTGATTTTGTGACATATTTAAAAACCGCCGATACTGGGGAAGTTTATCTTTAGAATTAGGTAGCATGTGAGTAAAACGAGGAGGCAAGCTTCAGAAGATAATTGTATCCACATAACGTGTTTTCCCAATATTATTAGTTTTCAAACATACAACTCTGAAAAACTTGAATGTTGAGAGACTGCCATTAATCAGCTAATTCATTGCTCCTGGTTTGTTTTTCCTCTCACCTTCTAATCATTGTTGCTCCAAAACAGCATTTGAAATTGTGGTAGTAGGTTATCCGGGTATTTTACACATTTCATATAAGGGGGTGTTTACATGACACCCGGGCGACTTTCGCCCCGGAGCGAGTTCACTCCGGTTCCCCGGCTATCATGGCTCTATATTTGTTTACATGATACCACCACAAAATGCTATGCCGGCGCGAGTCACCCCGGTGTGAGTTCACCCCGGTTCTCGCACCGGGGCGAGAATTTCACTCCGGTACGAAATATCTCAACGGTATCATGTAAACGCGACACGACAACCCATTTCGTTGTGAAATCGGTCTGCCGGTACACTGGAACGGGTAGCGCATGCGTAATGTTTGCGCTTTTGAAGCAAACGTGTATTTTATCAACATGAAATGTACCGTTTAATGACAAGATATGAAATGACCCAGTCATCATGAAAACGTGATACGAAAGCAAAAAGTCATCCCAGTGTGAAACTCGAGCGGGTGCGAGTTTTCTCATGTAAACACCTCCTAAGAAGTGCGTATAAAAGTTACAAAGTGTGCATGCTAAGTTTTCCTTAACGATTTTAAAGCGAGCTTACCTTCTGCTGATCTTGCACTTTTTGCTACCAAAGCTGACATTAAAACAATAATAAATTAAAACAATAATTGCAATCGATTACACTCACATAACATTACCACTTTTCTGCGTTTACATGTATTACGTAATTACAAGATATGGAATATTTTAAATAAAAGTATAATTTACCTCACAAAGCATTGACATACGAGCTATCAATCAGATCAGAGGAAAAAAGTTATTTTTCTGAATAAACTGCTATTATCTAGGCTAGACATGAAAGATTAAAAAAGAAACAAGAAAACACTAAATGTTAATTGAGAGGATCAGCAACTGAAGTCAACCACTCAGTTTGCTGTATTACTGGTCCAATATTTTCCGAGGACGGTTCTGAATTATTGTACATCTCTGAAGGTTTTCATTCGTTTTAATTTTATGGCTTAATGTTCTAATGAGGTTTTGACGTTTTTTTTTTATGAATGTTCTCATTCGCGTTATAAATCTCTTGTTAACCAGGCTTGCATGTCCTCCGGCAGGCGCTTGCTTTTAGGGCCCGTTTATATGGTGTCCGGTACCCCAGACACCCCCTCCCCCGGGTTACCCTTGCCGAGCTAAATTTTCATTCATTTCTTTGAAAAATAACCGTTTACGTGATGATCCCCGACTCTTCTCGGGCGGCGAAACAACTCGGGTGGGCGAGTAAAATAAAGATTATTGAACCATCGTGAATGGTCGACATCGACAACGTTTTCGCATATAAACGCTCAATAACATTACTTCGGAAGGGGGAGAGTTGCCTCGGGAGCCGGGACTATTTGAATAGTCAGCTTAACCTTTCTACTTCCTTGACGTGATTGGTATAACATGTTCAGTGAAGCGTAATGCTATATGCAAATTTCGAAACTCACGGTTAGTAGAAGAAATTAAATCTTGGGAATCGAGCAAACTAAACGAAAGTTATAGTTACCCCTACACGGAGGAACTGAAATAATCCAAATAGCGCAACAGTACACAAAAAGAACCTTGAAAGAATATAGTACAAAAATTTTAGTAGCTTGTTTTTCTGTATGGCAGCGTATAGGTCTTATTTCGCATTCGCATCTGTTATTCATGTGATCGCCACGACGGTTGCCAAAACAACAATCAGCGATCGTTCGATCATATGAGACCACTTACCGGCGACAATAGACATCGCTGTCGGTCTTCACTCATAGCGATCGTATCGATCATATGAAACCAGCATAGCAGTCAGGCCCAGTTATATGGTCTCGGGTACCCGAGACAGCCCTCCCCGCCAAGACAACTTTATCGAGCGTTCATACAATGTACGTAGTCTCTGTGGGTCGAGTCAAAGCACTCCCTGCATGATTATTCATAACCTTCATTGAATAATCAGATGTACAGATATTCCCCTCTCTTTGAGTTTCCCTTGGTCATTCGTTCGCAGCGGGTTTTGCCGAGTCAATTTTGGCCTCTTTGATACGAATTCCTGCTTCAAATCCTAAATTCAGGTATTACGTGACACTCGACACTTCGCGAATTGTTCCGGTTAGGCGAGCCAAAGCGTTTATATGAAGAAAAGTAGCCCCGCTTGCCAGGGTTACTGTTACCCTACCCGGGGAGGTGAGACAACTCGCCCACCCGAGTTGTCTCGCCCCACGAGACGGGTTTGCAAACCTAATGTAAACGGTTGGTTGATTTTGCAAAGATATTGGCTAAAAGTTACCTCGTCCAGGGTAACTCGGGGGGAAGGTTGTCTCGGGTACCCAAGACCATACAAATGGGGCCTGACTATGGCCTGTTCCAAAGGTCGTGCTAGTGCCGTGCCGAACTCAAATAAATTTGGCTCGGCAGTGGCACGACGATAGCACGGTAGCGGTTTCAAAAATCGCGCTAAATTGAAAAGACAAAACAAACCATCTATCCAGCGATAATATAAACAAATAATGCAAAATACATTAAATTAATTTATGAATTGAGTTCGGCGCGACTAAAGCACGCCGTTTGAAAGCAAGTCGCTCTATTGCCGTGCGGCCGTGAGGCTTGCCGTACTAAGTAGTCGTGCCAAACATAATTCAACCGTGTCGCACTCAGTGGTTTCAAACGGCGTGCTACTGTCGTGCTCAAATAGAAATGACAATTTCATTTGAGTTCGGCACGGCAGTAGCACGACGTTTGGAACAGGCCTAAGGATTACTCAACCTTTCCTGCAACGACCGCATCGATAGAAGAAATTGCAGCAAACATAGCAATCTCATGGGCCAGCCTTAAGTTTCCGTTATTGAAGGTTGGTCTCTCGTGTGTCAAAGACGACTTTTGAGTGAGTATTTTTAAAATATTCACACAAATCTAATCTAAATTTTCGGTGTAAGAGGAATTCGGGTAGATAGACGGCAGCCATAGTTTGTTCGGTAAGTTAATATTTGATCTAATTTTGCCAAATGAGATAAAGCAAAACGAGTCTTAAGCCTTGGCTTCGGCATATTTTAGAAACTGACATTGCATTTCATTTACACTGAACATCACAACAAACGTGTCAAAGTTCAACGCTAAAAGCAAACCTGAACGTTCGCTCACTCATACCTGAAAAACACAGCCAAACCAGATAATACTTTGGACTTGTTTTCCCTCTAGTTGTGGTAAACATAGTCAATAGATAATCTGTGAGACACATTTTTAAGCGATCTCTTCAACTTCATCAGGTTCATCAGGAACTGACGATGTCGTTTCGCAACCTCGTTCCCAGGGTCCTCTCTCTACCTCGAGGTAGAGAGAGGACCCTGGGAACGAGGTTGGTCGTTTCGTTGTTGAGTGTTTACGTCACAAGGCAAAATTTGCATAAATGAACACGTCACTCAGCTGTCCTCGGAGACCCAGGGGCAGTTAGTCGGGGTGGGAGGAAATAAAGCGGACAAAGAAATGAAGCGTCCTAAGTTTGGAAATTTCCGTGCCGGGTCCTGGTCCGTGCCGGGTCTTGACCTGAACGAACCGTACCGTTTGAATTCACACCGGAATAACCGGTTTTTCCATGCAAATGGTAAGCGCTCCAGGAGTTATTACACAGGAGTTACTAAAACTGGTAACGGGGAACTGGGAGCAGGGAATCAGCGATAATTCGCCAGAGAAGACCGCCAGAGAATTTATGTTGAATAGTCTTTGCTGGGATACCGCTGTACACTCGTTCCCAAACTCCCGTTCCCGGTTCCTAGTTTCCCGTTCTCAGCTTCCCGTTCCTTTCCTTGATGTTTCAGTCAAACGCCATGATAACAATTCCTTCTCAACATCCATTTACCGCAAGAGAACTTTCACTGGACTTTATACTAAATGGGACTCATTCATACCCCGAAAGTACAAGATTAACCTTATCCGAACACTCACTTACAGCTGTCTCCGCATCTGTTCCTCATCCTCTTTGTTGCAGTCTGCCTTGAATGATCTTAAGAATCTTTTGTCACGCAATGGTTACCCCCGAGGCATTATTACTTACAACATGAACGATTTTGTGACCCGGAATAAACCAAAAGATCCTATCACTACCGTACCCAAAAGATATGTTTTCATCGTTTTGCCTTATCTTGGACTCCAGAGTAAACTCATCCCAAAGCAACTTAAATCTTGGAACACTCACCGCATCAATTCTTTCTTCCCCTACAAAGACAAGCTTAGCCGCTCTCTTAAGTCAAAGGTCGTGTACAAGGCTAGTTGCTGGGACTGTGACGACTTTTACATGCAAGTTGGCAAAACAAGGCGTCAATTATACGACAGAAAAACTGAACATTTTAAAGCACTCACGAAGAGTTGTCATTCATCACCCATTGCTGACCATACAGCTGACCATATCATTTCAACTGGACACAATATTAAATGGGGCCATTTTGAAATCTTATCAACCAGGCGTTCTGATGTTCATTGCAAAATTAAGGAGACATTGTTGATTAAGGACTTGAAACCAGCCTTAATCGAAAATGTGGGTATAGCGAGAAACTTTTTCTCTGTTAGCCCTTTATATATTTTCCAGCAGACTTTAGATGGGTCATAATTAGGTTCCAGTCTTTTTCTCTTTATCCAACCGTCACGCTTCTGAGGATGTATGTTGAAGCATACGAAATGTTAAGTCATTAATCAAAGTTTTTAAAACATGCATTGTTTTGTCATGTTTGTAACCGCAGTTTGTATATTATTTCTGTTAAAGCTTAAGTGGCCGAAGAGTAAGAGTTTTTAGGTTCCCGTTCCCCGTTCAAAAACAAAGAACAGGAAGCTGCCGGGATTTTTCCCGATGAGACTTTCGACTTTGCTTGCAAGAAACTCAACATTACGTTAGTCCCTTACTCGAGGCTAACTCTCTTAACATTTTAATTCGACTTTTCACTTCTCCGATGGTAAGACTTGTACGCCGTTGGCTCCATTTGCAACAATCGGAACAGAAGTCCTGTGTGATGTAGTCCCAGTGAATCTCACGATTTATACCGGATTTACAGTCGGGAACGTAAGTCTTACTTCAGTTGAATGTACATTGCTATTTGCTCATCGAATGCATCATCATGAGAAAATAGAAACCATGTGTGCTACAAGACTAGGCCCTAAGTTTGCAAGTTTGGACGCTTTAGCAACAACGCGATCCATTCTAAATTTTACAAGAATTCCTGGTTAATTCTGACGTAGAAAGCCATTACTTTTTAATATAGCGCTTCTTTCTACTGAGTCAAAAATAGATATGTACACAGCACGATAACATTTAAGTTTAAATTATTGCCGAAAGTTAAAAACGAAACGACCAAGACGTGATTTAGGACGAAGTTCCCGTTAAATCCGAAGAGGATTTTCAAGTTATCTTTACCTTGGCTAGACAATCACCGTACTAGCTTGTACTATCACTATATTTCTGCGTGAAGTGAAGATATACATTCGAATACGAAGTGTGAAGCTCTTTTCAGGTATTCGAAATGAGCTAAGATTTATTTCAATTAACAAGCCCAGCATTTGTTTAGTAACAAATCGTCATCTTTTCACATCAGTGATCAGGGGGACTCAAATCGAAAGTGAAAGAGCTTCTGTGACACTTCTTCAACTTATGCAAATATTTTCACCGTGACTATGGAGACACGTCATAGATGGGAATCTAAAACATTCCGTTGAGGTAAAAGGATCTCTGGACTCGTGGTCAGTCATTCTTGGCCGACACCACTCACTAAAATTGCTAAATCTATCACTTGTGGAAATAGCTGCACAAACAAGAAAACCGCTTTCAATTTTATGTTTTGTTTTCTTCCTTTTCTCCTCCCTTGGGGTAGCCGGGAAAACTGAGACCCCGAAAACTCAGACCCCTCGAGATTTAAAATAGAGATTTAAACTCGTTTAGTCCTTATTACCTTGATGGTTCTTCGTTCATAGGCAATAACCAGAATGAAGTGATACAGTGGAACCCCGATATAACGATATGCCACGGGAGCAGTGGAATTAAATCGTTATATCCGGCGAGGTATCGTTATATCGAGACTCCCGATATAATGATTTTGCTGTAAAATAACCGAAAATATCGTTACATCGGGGTAAAGTTAACATGTACATTTTACTACATATTGTTTAATTTAACTTGTAATGAGTATCAAATGACTCACAAATGCAGTGTTTCAAGCACGCAGCAATGCCCTCAAACAATTTGCAAAGCATTAGACGTTATCAAGGTTACACAACAAAGTCTGTGGTATGAATTGTAAATGGAAAACAAAACAAAACTTACACATTTGAAGTTGCGAATGTAATCGTCTTTACTATTCGCTGTTTTTCGTGTTCATTGTATTTCTTTTTTAACCGCGACACTTGTTCATTAATCAAAGTACTCTTTAAGTTTGGTTTACCTCACTTGTTTTACTTGCAGTCTTTAAAACGTACACGTTTTGTCACAAGAAGAAGTCAAAAATACTAAAACTGAAAGAACTATAAAGAGGGTCGTGAAGGGGTAAAATGGGAACTGGGATTAGCCTTATTTTGGACCAGGAAAATGGGATTTACTCATTGGAACTGGAATTTAGCCACTGGGAATGGGATGAACAATTATAAAATGGGAAGGGTACTTACTCTCTACGAATACACACAGATTTTCGGTTCATCCGTTGAAGAAGGAGCAAAAAGAGTGACACCATGGTCTGCACATTACGACACACATCCCAGCTCTTACTACCTTGCTGAACCTTCTGGTGCTGGCCAGTTGGTAAGTGTTGAAATTCCCAAACCAGTTGGAGAAAGATTGTCCAGAAACGAGAAAGCAAAAATGAGATTGTGGGCAAAACGATTCGGCAAGTGTGTAAGGCAGCGCAATGTACAAGACAATACCATGGACAGAGCTGGTACACTACCTTTGAATCTGTACTAGCCTCTTCCAGGCTCTTCCAGCCTCGCCTTAGTCCTCCCTCATTTTTCTTTTGCCCTAGTTTTCGCTCGTCCCCTACTACCGAGAGCTGATGAACATCCCGTGGAGGTTATCACCTCCACCGACTACAGCAGCAGTCAAAGCGGAGACGGTGAGTCAGACGAGGATTGGGCAGATGATAGAAAGGGCTGGAATAGAAAGAGTGTTCACCACCAGAATGAGAGATTTTCTTCAGTCCAGGTGAAGGTACGTGTATCCAAATAGCGTCAATCAGTGCTTTTAATTCATTATGCGCATGATTTTGCAAATAATCATTAGTAATGGGATTTTAGATTTGGTAACTGGAATTTTGGCAAACATTAGCCTGGGAACTGAGGTTTGGGTCAAATTTAGGCTGAGAACTGGGATTTGGTACCCCCCTTCACGACCCTCTATAAAATGACAAGGAGGATAAAGAGGCCTCGTAAACTGATAGCTGTTGACAGAAACGTTACAGATTACTGTACCCGATTACTGTAATGTTATTGCATTTTAATGCGTAAAATCGTCCCCGATATAACGATATTACAGTAACTGTACCCAGATGCAATTTAAAAACAAATTCAATTGTATCTGGGTACAGTTACTGTAATATCGTTATATCGGGGAAGATTTTACGCTCGGTACACCACGTTAAAAACTCATCGTTATATCGGGAATATCGTTATATCGAAGATCGTTATATCGGGTTCTGTCCCATACATCAGTACTGTAACTATTGCCGGGACATAGCATATTTATCGTCATACCGGGGATATCTTTATATCGAGGATCGTTGTATCGGGGTTCCACTATATTTATATTTGCCGCTTTATCGCTGCTGCTTCGATGTAACAGTGTAAAAAACTAACAAGGTCTAAAATAGCTAGCATTTGGTGGCTGCTTTTTTTACCGAAGAAATAAAAATACAGAGTCGCTATGATAAGTGTTCTTCAAATTTAAGTCAGTTTTGCATCCATAGAGCTTTTTTCTCTAGATAGATTTTGTTAATTTCTGCGAGTTTGCTTGCAGACAGTCGAGCAACGTACATAAAGCAGATTGCGATGAAATCTCCGTTTTAAACGAGTGTATTTCAGAGAGCAACATTTTTTGCTCCATACAATTGCATAAAAAGGTCTTTTTTGCAATACAGTGTCGGCTGCTGTTTCAAACCTTGTTTTTCACTGTTTGACCAACGCGACAGCGATAAACCAGACAGAATGAATATTTGATTTTCACTGTTCGATCGACGCGACAGCGATCAACCGAAGCAGGTCATCCCACCTACTTATGTGGCTGTTGCCTCTTAACTCTGCGACGAATTTAAATCTGCATTTTTTTTTTGTTATTTCGAGGGGTCTGAGTTTTCGTGACACCCGGTGCGAGGAGCATTTTGGGTTATGGCAGTTCTCGTGTTGTCAAGACGAAAAAAAAAATAAATAAAAAAAGCGTTCCAGACCCATTGAAAAATATTCGCCCTAGGGAAAAAACGAAAACAAGAGCAAACAAAAACAAATAAAACCAAAATAAAAATGAAGTATTTCTAATATGAAAACAAACACTCGTTTTAATATTATCCTTATAAAAATAACTTGTAGTACTTTCAAAAGTTCAACGAATTCAAACGTTTTAAAAATAAATTGTGTTTAAAAAATAAAAAATACATCTTAATATTCTTTATAGAAAATAATGCAGTAATTATAAAATTAATCGATAACAAAAGTTGCATTTTCTTGAATTATAAAGAAAATTCCTTATGGCAGTTGTAGACCACCATACCGAGCTTGGCATCGAGATATGGGTGCTTACCATTTGCCAGAATGAACCGGTTGGGATGACCGTTCAATAATGGTAAGGAATTTTTCCAAAATTAGCAAACCAGCCAAACGAGATGGTGCTTACCATTTGCAATTCGATTTCTCGTAATTGTTTCCCGCTGATATAATACGGGAAACTGGAAAATTTACCGTCGAAAGGTTAAATTTCCGTCGTTCCGTTCCGAACGGACAAGGAGGACTACCTCTAAAGGTACTCCACAATTTCCGAACGGAATTTCCGTAAAATTACCTTGCCATTTGACCGCAAACCGAAATTTCCGGATTTTTTGGCCAAATTGTAAAGCACCCCATGGTAATGGAAATTTTCAGAAATTCCGGTGGAATCGGAAAAAAGTAATTTCTCGAAAGGTATTACCTTTTTCCCCCAATAAAATTGACCGGAACGAACCGTACCGTTTTTCCATGCCAATGGTAAGGACTCCGGGAGTTACTAAACAGAAGTTACTAAAACTGGCAACGGGAACTGGGAGCGGGGAATCAGCGATAATCCACCAGAGAATTTATGTTGAATTCTTTGCCGGGTTATCGCTGTACACTCGTTCCCAAACTCGCGTTCCTGGTTCCTAGTTTCCCGTTCTCAGTTTTCCGTTCCCCGTTCAAAAACAAAGAACAGGAAGCTGCCGGGGTTTTTCCCGTTGAGACTTTCGACTTTGCTTGCAAGAAACTCAACATTACGTTAGTCCCTTACTCGAGGCTAACTTTCCTAACGTTTTTTCGACTTTTCACTTCTCCGATGGTAAGATTTGTACGCCGTTGGCTCCATTTGCAACAATCGGAACATAACTGAGTTCTGCGTGATGTACATGTAGTCCCAGTGCATCTCACCGTTTATACTGGATTTACAGTGGAACGTAAGTCTTACTTCAGTTGAATGTACATTGCTATTTTGCTCATCGAATGCATCATAGAAAATAGACACCATGTGTGCTGCAAGACCAGGCCTTAAGTTTGCAAGTTTGGACGCTTTAGCAACAGCGTGCTCCATTCTAAATCTTGCAAGATTTACTTACGTAGAAGGCAATTACTTTTTTCTACTTTTTTCTACTGAGTCAAAAATAGATAAGAACACAGCACGATAACATTTAAGTTTAAAGTATTGCCGAAAGTTAAAAACGAAACGACCAAGACGTGATTTAGGACGAAGTTCCCGTTAAATCCGAAGAAGAACGGATTTTCAAGTTATCTTTACCTTGGCTAGAAAATCACTGTACTAGCTTGTACTACCACTGTAGGTCTTCGTGACGGTGAAGATACACATTCGGATGCATCCATTCGGTGTGAAGCTCTTTTCCGGTATTCGAAATGAGCTAAAATTTATTTCAGTTAACAAGCCCAGTATTTGTTGGGGTGACAAATCGTCATACGCCGGCTTTTCACATCAGTCATCAGGGGAACAAAATCAAATCGAAAGTGAAAGAGCTTCTGTGACACTTATTCAACTTATGCAAATATTTTCACCGTGACTATGGAGACACGTCACGAATGGGAATCTAAAACATTCCGTTGAGGTAAAAGGACCGTCTGGCAATCTTTCCTCACCCTCGCCAATTTTTGATGTTCTGATTCATCACCTGTTTATAATTGAATATATGAAAGATCATATATTTGAATTGCGACTGATCATTGCAGGGTCTTGCAGTTTTACACACAACTTAAGCAATTGTTCAGAAACAACACGACGCTTTTTAAAAACATGTTTCGACAGAAACTCCTGTCTTCAGTTTAAATCATTACAAAGTACAGAGTTGAATATATAGTGTGAAACAAAATGCTAATTAACTATAAGAACAAAAGGAGACATGGCAATGTAAAATATTACAGAGAAAGTTTTGAATTAACATGATAAAGTTGATGATTAAGTGATTAAGTCTAGGTTTTTCCCATAGAATATGAATGAATTCTTTAATCTTGAGTTGGAAGGTGGTGGAAGCGTGATCTATGATTCTAAAACAGTCATTAGAGCATGGAGTGCGGCAATGTTCAGAATTTTTTGAAATGTTTAAAAATGTGCGAGGTCCTATCACTGAAAATGTGCTCACGTACGCGCATGAAAAAATGCCGGGTGGTTTCGCCGACATAGCAGGCACTACAGCCCGCACACAAAAACCTATATACCATACCCGTACGGAGCCCACGAGGGATAGGATCTTTCACACTAAACAAGTTACCGACTTTAAATGATGAGAAAACTAGCTTAATATATTGCAATAGCGTTCAGCAAAGGGGTGAACTGCGTGATACTAGAGAAAGGACCAATGTAAGGTAACTTAAAGTAAAAGGTAAACGGGCTGGCAACTAAAGACAACTTCGACGTGGTTTTGGGTGTTGCATTGGCACCGTTAGTGGAGTTCATGACAGGTCGAGAGCGCGTTCTACATCTTCATTTATAAGGGTACCTCACCTTCAATATGTCATCTTTTGTTTTCTTCCTTTTTCATTCCTTCCATTTCTCCTCCCTTGGGGTAGGAAAGAGATAATGTAAATATCAAGCTGAAATCCATGTTTTCTTGAATTTGTAATCGGTACGTTACTGAAAAACTACCATTCGAGAGTTGGTATGACCACGTAGAGCCTCTCCGTGACGGAATGAGATGGTAATTTCCGAATAAGGGGATGTTTTTCGCTCTGAATGGATTCTATAACAATATTATTATACGTATTATGGTGTTCAGTTGACTACACCTTTGACATGCAGCTGTTTCGAGAAAGGTTGTCCAACAAAACCGTACGCGACAATGCCAAAGGTCATTATGGGTAATTGGAGTTCCTGGTCTTTGATTGAGGCCTCAGATGTCTCAGCGACATAGACGGAAACAGCACAAACAAGTGTATATATGCCGTCTCTTTTCTTGTTGGTGAACACCGTGAAACTCAATCAATCAACGCCAAAAAACGTTCTACTCATAATACCAATCGGCAATGTCGCGTACGCTTTTACACTTTTGTGGGACAACCTTAGTGGAAAAAGCTGTATACTAACAGTTAGTTATTTCTCACATGATTTCACCTTTTATCATCAATGGACATCACTATAGCTCATTTGTTGAACTTCAGTTAGCTACAGTCTCTGTTGACCGAAAGGTTCCCCATCACTTATTACGGTGGCTCGATAGTCAAAAAGACCTTTGACTTGAAAATGCAACATAATTAGACAAACGCAGCATCACGACACTAGTTGCCATAAATGATGACAAACACAATGATGTCTGGGTGTCTTGTTGCAACGGTAACAGTACAAGCTTGGGTATGGTGTCTCAGAGGGTGCTTTTCTTGTAGCGGTAACTGAGAAAAAACACAAAGTCACTCAGGCAAGAAACCATTTTTTACAGATTAACTTTACATTGGTCTATGCAATGAACCAAAATAGTTGGCTGGCATCAGGAGCCCATTACCCGGAGCCTCCATCTTCCATACTGACCCTCTGAGTCAACTCTGTCCCGTCTCTTTTTATTTTTAGAAACACCTCCCATGAGGGTTTTCGCGGGTGTTTTTATAATAGCCAATCATGAGAGATTTGTGGTCCTCTATTGTTAGAAGTCACATGCAGCCACTCGAAAGTATTACAATAATGGCAGATAGCGAGGACCACAGCTCTCTCGTGATTGGCTATTATAAAAACACCCACGAAAACCCTCGTGGGAGGTGTTTCTAAAAATAAAAAGATACGGGACAGGGTTGACTCAAGGATGCAATTCGTATGGAGGCTCCGGGTAATGGGCTCCTGCTGGCATTCAATAATTGCAGAGAAAAAAAATCTAGAAAGTTACAATTTACAAAAACAGACCTTTCTGGCCAATACACGGCACCAGTGTTTTGCCTGCTGTAGCAAAAGAATTTGCCAAATAAGCATTATGTTGTTACATTGCATAGAGTGTTCATCAACCTTCAGTCTGAGGCCCAGAAAGCTGCAAATGTTAAAATCATGGAACAATAAGAACGTCCCTGTTTACCTTTTTCATGCATGAGTGAACATTCAAAACTGCATAGGGTTGAGAAAAACATTCCCAGGGCTAGGTCTTATCATTTCTGTAAGCAATTCTAGTGCAGAAGTATTTCTTTGGCACTGAAACAATGGAAGAAAATAGATGGCAGCACAGTGTTTTTTCTTCTTAACTTTAGACAATGGACATTGCAAAAAAACTACATACCAACTGCAAAACAATACACGGATTTCATGCATATCTTACCTCTCAAGCAAACAGTCTGGACACATCCTTCATTAACTCAGTCATTTAATCACAGGGAAAACATTACAAAACAACTCTTCTGCTTCCAACTCAGATAAAAAGCTCGGCCAAAAAAGTCAAGGAAGAGCTTAAATAGCTCCTTTTTGTCAGTAAACTCAACCAAGCAGCCAACAAGCAGGAATCTGACTGCATTGCATCCTGGGAAATTTGAGTGTTCTTTGAGCGGGAAACACCTACCTCAAACCAATTTGATATTTTTTGTATAAGTCTCTGACCAGGCTTCAATAATACACTCAAGGTTTTCCAGTCACTTCCACAACTGATTGAAACTTCCATATCAGCTGGTTGAAGCCTAGTGAGACAAGGATCATTTGCTTTTGCGGCCCCTTGTCCATGAACAACAAACTGCCAGTAGCTGCAGTCGGGCATCTGGTCGAAGTTTGTCACATTCACAGTGCCAATAAACAGTTCTTTGAAATTGGCAAGGTTTAAGCCATCTTAGCCCTTCATGAAGAGCTCCGGCACCAGCAAATGTCCCAAAATAATGAAATTTGGAGCAATTTTTGCTCCAAATTACATCATTGCTGCACACGATTCTGCCGAACCGAAAGCAAATTCAAATGAGCTGAGTAATGTCACGTGACCAGCTGCCATCATTCATTATATATGCATGCCAGACCCAGTCCCTCAACCAGAACATTTGATGGAATAGAGCCTTTTAAGCTACCCCCCCCCCCCCTCTCCAAGTTTTAGTCAAAATCTTCAGATTTTCTTATATTTACTTGACTATTGAGCCACCTTAAGAGCTTTATTCATCTTAAATTTCAGTTTACAAATAGTGGATGAATTATGAATTGGAAGGCAAAAACGAGTCTACGATATGTCCGAGAAGCAGTGGACCTAGCTGAAACAATATACCACTTGGGTAAGAAAATATTAAGTGATGCGCTTCCAAGAAAAGTTCACGCCGTAAGGATTCCTCCTTATCGTGGGCCGTATTTCCGACGGGAAGAAGATAGAGAAATATGGAACAAATATAAGAGTCTTTGTAAGTACGGTAAAGTTTCCTGCGTGAAGACTTTAATCTTACATGGACCAACAGGACATGGTAAAGAACATTCGGCGGCAAACCTCATGAATCAACTTCACAGAAATGAAAACAAACTGAAGAATTTACTATGGAGACCAACAATCTTATGGACACTTAACGCAAACAGCAAAGCCACATTGCTTGAAAGTTATTGCAGCCTTGCCAAAGAGATTGGTCTGAATGAAGAGGCAAAGGCTGCAAAACAGGAGCTATCACTTCTCAGCAGAACCTCGGAAGGACGACAATACCAAATCAATCTGCAAAATCAGTGTCAAAAAGATGCATATGATGAAGCGTTGAATCAAATCTACGAAGAAGTTAGGAAGCACCTCAGACATCACAGCCCGTGGGTACTTTTGGTAAAAGACGCCAGTGGGGACATGCTAAGCAGGTTTTGGCCGCAACCAGGAGATCCAAACATTGGAAATGGTCTAGTTGTTATGACCACTCAGTATCCAAGGTTACTCGCCAAAGAAGGAGGCGACCATTGCCTGGATAAAGTGTTCATTGGTAAGATGAAAAACGAAGATGCAGTAGCATTTCTTGCTGCCAAAAGTGGAATCCCCGCGATTGGTGCTGATAAGACGAATTCTCAGGACATAGTTGTCAAAAAGTTAATGTGCCTTCCTCAAGACATAGCAAAGTAAGTATGCAATACTTAATTTAAGTGTGTTGTAATATGACTTATGTTTATGAGACGCCAATGGTATCTCCTATGTTCCCATAAGGAGCTACTAGACTGGTTGTTGTACAAATCAGGATTGCAGATATCAATCCCTTAAGAGTTGTAACGTCGGTTTCGATAAGATAAAAAAAAGACAAGTTTTTAGAGTAAGCGTAGCGCGTATTGTCGAACACGAGAACGTTTAGATGTTATCTCCTTCTAAATAATTTCCTTCTAAGTTTGTGAAAACACATAGTACTCATTGCATTAAAAAGGGATGTATCATATTAAAACTCAGGGGTTTTTTGGTCAAAAAGTACGCGGCTGAAATTGTTTTTAATTTTATTTTTGGACTTGACAGTAAAGGATTCTAAATTTTGTTTCAATTGTTAACTCGAAGAAAAACTCTAACCTCTAACGCGTCTCCATAACAATCTTCAAGACGGTGCTGACAAGGAGGCATACCAGACTTTCGCAAATATCGCCGTCGAATTTAGGAGTGTAGACTCTTTCTTTGCCATTAGAATAAGGCTTACTTGATCTACTTTCAAACCTCTGTAGCAAATACCCACCTTTCACGGTTGGTAGGTTCTATCAACGGGACTGATATAAGCTGCCAAAAGCACATTTGGAAAGTTTTGGAACGGTCTTAGTTACTTTCCATGTATCATAGGTAGTACCTTTGATTTCAGATTTGGAGAATTCATAAGAGGATACAACGAAGAGACCAGTGAAAAATTAACTTACGGAGCCTTATGGTCGCTGTTGGGAACGGAAACAGCAACATACTCTGAGTGTATGCTGATCATGGAAATGAATCGCGAAAACCAAACGGAGGTAACATTCATCGTATATATAATTCCTACTTTTTAGAGATAGGTGCGAGGCTAACGGAGTACAATTATTAGTGAAAACTCTTAAGGATAGGGTCAGTTCTACGTGGCTTTTTAGCCAATTATGATTCCGCACTGTATGACCAATTACCTTCCATCTTCACTATTTTACTTCATTTCTCATTCTAGAAACTCTTCGCTGCTTACACGTTCTTACATTCTACCGCTTCGATGTCTCCTTCGTTCACCTTCCGAGTTTGGCACCGTATAGCAAGACTGGCGTTTCGTTCTACCGCAGCTTTGTTCTCCTTGTGATGTTATTGGTCTTCCAGATCTTCTCAGTGTGGAGGAGGGCACACCTTACTTTCGAAATCCTATTCTTCAGGTCTTTCAAACTTCTTCCCTTTAAATGACTGTTGATCCTGAGTAAATGAACTCGTTTACGCCTTTCTTTCTTCTAGTCAATCCACTTTGATCATGCCATAGCTCTTTGCGTTTATCCTCGTTAGTTTGGTCTTTGTCCGTTTATCATGACTCCAGCACTTTCTGCTTCCTCCAGCAGTCTTGATGTTTTTACCAAGATGCACTCTACCTCAGGGAAGTCTACCTCGTCAAGATTAATTTGTCGATGCCATTCTCTTCGTGACCAAACGCTCCTCTCATCCAGTCTGTATTGATCTGCAACAAAAAAAACTAATCCCGACCAGATCTTGCATTCTTTAATCCCTTCTTCGCCTGTGATTACCCTTTTTCCGGCTCTTTGGGATCTTTCATGCTTCCCTACCTTTCACGATAGTTGCTGTGTTTTTTTATTGTGAACTCTGTCTGCCTTCAGAAATAATCAGCCTAACTGAAGTACATTCCAAGTGTTTTCCCATTATTGTGGCCTTTATTTTGTGCTGGCTCATCAGTGCCAATTACTGCTATCATCTAACTGGTTTTCCTGTTTCTGGCTATCTTATCTGCTCATCTCTTTTTCCTACCGTCAAGGTGAAGGTAAGCCGGTGTTGACAGGCAAGACACGACTCATAGGCCCGAGAGTGACCTCTTGCTATAGTGACCTCTCGTTAAAGCTTTGCTCTCACGAGCATATAGATTTTCCTTGTTTATATACTAGATAATTGGAGGTTCTATGAATATTTCTCTAAGCAATGGTTAATTTTCAATTAAATGTCATTTGCTCATCAAAATGTTCAAAAGGCAGAATTTCCTTTTGCACTTTGACGGTTAGTTGTAGTGTCGACTTCTGTTCAGTAAATTCAGAATTTTTTCTATGATATTGTGGGAGTAGCCTCTTGCCCGAAGGCGTGTTTTGAAGTTAGAGATATTCAGTTCTCATCGAAAGATTTCCTGAAGGAAAATGCAACGTGAATGCAACGAGCTTATTTAGAAGCTGGAACCACAGAAAACAAATGCAATAAAAAACGTGTTTCACTAGCTTTCCCCGTTTCCTCCTTGTATTTCGTTACTGTTGAGTTTTAGGGCTTTTAAGCTTTACTTTTCTCCTCTCTAGGTGGAGTATCGAGGCCATAGGAACGTTTGACACAACTCTATAAATGTTTTCCCCCTTAGGCCTAATATTTACGTTGTCTCACAATATTATATTACGACTCGCACCCATTGCGACTAGAAATCTCAAGAGCATGTCGCGAGAGCGATAGTTAGGGGTTTTGTCTTTCCTTCGAGACAGCGGTCAGATAGGACACGAGTCCCTGTTAATTGCTGACCCGAACTGCTCTTTATTCATAGCTTTTAAAATTCATGGCATGCTGCTCAAGTGAGCACTACATACCTTTAAAAATTGTGGAGAGTTTTTTTCAAGAGGCAGCAGAAGCAACAAAAGAGAGCACGTTTGTAAAAGTTTCTGATCGAGATGAAGTTAAAGTGGTAACTATGCATCCAAGAGAACATGCTATTCTCAAGGATTTACTCAGCCGACAAGAACAATCGCCAGGTAAGTTGAGAGTGACAATTTTGTTTACTCTTTAACAATTAGATTATTCGGTCTCGATTTTCTATGAGGTGATAGTTGATGAGGTCGAAGGTCGAATCAACTATCACCTCATAAAAATCGAGAGTTGATAATCGAGAGTTGCTTCAAATAATGGTTTCCAATTATTTCTTGACGTATTATTAAGCTTTGCCTCTGGGAAACGTCGCTCGGACTGAAATATCAGTCGTGCGTGCGCGCGCGATACGCTGCGTCTTTAAAGCATGATACTGGCCGTGCGGTTGAATGTTTAAAGTTCAAGCTGGTCTTGTCCAGTCAGATTTAGTTTTTGCTCTTTGAGCACCAATTATGACACTTTGTCCTCCTTGCGCCCCGAAACACGTTATGTGGAACCGCGTTTTTCGGGCGCAAGTGAGTTCAGAATGTGGAACTTGATAAAGTCAACGGATCATTTTACAATTTATGTGCGTTGTCTCTTCTGCTATTGGGCGGGCGTTATTTATCTTCGCTAAACAGTGCAGACGAGCCCCAAGAAAGGCAAAACGGCTGTCCACTGTTGCGATCCTGCTTTATCGGTTCTTGTCTTGTTGGTGTCTCGAAACGTTTTTCACGTAGTATAAGCCTTGCAGTCTATTGTTTACCTTGATACATTATTTTGGCTAATCAGATCTAATGTAGATCCTACGTTGGAAGCGTTTATCGTCTGCGTTCCCTTGCAGTTTCTTGTTTCTTCATTTTGTCTATTCAGGAATTTTATTATCCATTCACATCCAAAATGTTTGTTCGAAACTTGAGAAAAACGAAAACGTCACCAATTCCTACAAGACCTGCAGCCACTGCACACTAATTAAACAATAGAGTGTTTCTGTCGAGGAACTATCGGCTGATAGTTGCCCCGCGGAAATTTGATTTTCTTAAAACAAATATTTGCCCGAGAAGCGAAGCTTCGAGGGCAAATATGCTAGT
>Ga0126343_10000141_pt1 | contig 22186 bp, 17 predicted proteins | sample Cyp2metagenome_FD_92531 | JGI IMG/M metagenome (GOLD analysis project Ga0126343, IMG submission 92531) | Coral microbial communities from Lord Howe Island, Old Settlement Bay, Australia - Cyphastrea 2 metagenome | ecosystem: Host-associated > Invertebrates > Cnidaria > Coral ...
ATGCTCTTTGATAAACGGCCCTGTATTTGGTTGCGCCCACATCGGCAGAGAATAATTCCACCGCAGCACGCTTGCAGCACTGTGGATAATGCGGGTCTGCCAGCAATGCCTTCATCTTCCCTAAAGCAGCAGTAATGGCCTCTTCCGACCCATCTTCCACAACCACACCAATGCCATATTGCTCCACCAGATCAGCCATATCCCCAACCCCCCGATTAGCCAACACCGGTATGCCGCAAGCAAGAAACTCAGCCATACGAGTTGGTGCAGAACCGATCTTGCTAACCCCTGGGGTAAAGTACAGGATGGCAAAAGAGATATTCTGGATGTTGTCTTGTATGTCAGCCGGTAATGATGACGCAACCTCAATATCACCAAGGCCATAATCACTAGCCATAGCTGTTAGCTTGCCGTGGTCGTCTTTAGTGATCACCTTAAACGACGGTTTGTTGAAAACAGTGGCAGATAGCTGCAAAGTGCGAAAAAACCAGTCCAATTTATACCAGCCACCAATAACCGTTCCCATGGTACCGATGGTAGTTTTATCACTGATTGCGGCTTTTGAATCGGTAAAACGAGTCAGGTCAACGCAGGTGGGAATAACGGTAAACTTATCGGCTTGCAGTTGCTTATCATTGGCAGCCAGATATCCGACAGCGGCCTGAGTCAGACTGACAATGTGTGCAGAGTCCTGCAACAAGCGTTGCTCAACCCAACGCAGAATCTTATGAGTGATGGAGTTACGCACTAGCCGGTTGGCATCGATCATCTCATCAAGCCAGAGGGCACGCATATCGAAAACAAAGGGCACTCCGGTCAGTTTTCCCGAAAGCCAGGCAGCCATTGCCGGAATGTAACTGCGGCAGTGGACTAACGCTACCTTGTCACTGTGACTCAGGCTCCAGGTGGAATAAAGTAATACCCATAAATCCCACAGTGTGGCCAACATGCGCGGTTTGTTATGGTATTTTTTGGGCAACCAGTGAATACCATACTGCTGGCATTGTTTTTTTAACTGCTTAACCTTTTGCTGATCAGCAAGGTCTGAGTTTTTCTCAAAGGTGACTAAGGTAAACTGATGATCACTGGATAATCTTTTCAGGTAGGCCAGAATCTGAGATTGCCCGAGTGGTTCCAATAAGCCGGTGTAAGATAGATATAGAATGGATTTCATCAGTATTCGCTCATATTAAGAACAGACTTTTCACTGACAAAGGTATGATTATTTTCTTTAGACCTTAAAATAGCCCTTAACCGGAGCATTCTGACAATCTGAAATAATCGACCAGACAATATTCTTTTCCCAAGCCTTACGATAACAGAGTCACTTTCAGAGCAACCAATAGTTGAAGAAAAACCTTTCATACTCACTAAATTCGGGTAAAGTAATCTTGGTTTTGAAAAATAACCATTCAAATACAACTGATGCCAGTCATCAGCAACAGTTTTTGCGTCATGATTGTAACTGGATATTTTTTTTGCCGCCTTTCTGCCAACAACGTAAGCAGCAGCCGTTCTTACATCCTTCATGGATAGTGGATAAATCAGCTTATGAGTCTGATCAAAATAGGATTGACCACAGCTTGAGTATTTTGCACTAATTATATTTCTGTTATAGAGAAAAATAATTTCGTCATCGTTTATCACTTTCTCCAATTCAGAAAGAATGCTATCAATATTCTTCGGAAGAACAACATCATCCTCAACAATCAAACCACATTTATCGCCACCTGATGCAATTAAATTGCAGGCTTTAGCGTGTGACAACGCACAACCTATCTGACCTGGTGAAAGAAAAGAACTGTATCTTTCACTATCTATTTTGTAACCGTCAACACCAACCACGTCCAGATGACAATCACTAACACTTTTAATATGATCAACAATATATTGATATCTAACAGTAAATCGTTCAACTGCTACAGCGTATATCTTCATATCTTCTTTTACAGAACCTGCATATATTTCATACCGATGACATCGACAGAGAAATCTGACGCCCGACTTCGCAACTTTTGCACATCGTGTGTTTTGTTACATTGGGCTAAGATCCCTTCTGCCAGCTTAGCTGCATTATGGTTTGGAACCAGCAAACCATACTCACCATCAGCTAATATCTCCCTTGGCCCATGATCACAATCGACACTGACAACAGGGACTCCGTAGTTGATTGCTTCAAGAATGACCATGGCAAAACCTTCGTAATGGGAGCTTAAAACCATCAAATCTGCACTTAAATACAGGGATTCCAACTCTTGTCGATTTTTTTGACCACAAAAAACAACATGATTATCCAAGCCAAGATCTGCCACCCGTTGTTGCAGTATGGTTTTTCTGTCCCCTTCCCCGACAATCAACAGACGACTGCTTGGCATTTTTTTTATCACAAGTTCCATAGCATCAAGAAGAAGCTCATGATTTTTTGCCCATTTCAAGCTACCAACGGTGATTATATTAACCGTATCCCGTTTTTTATTTGTAATCTCACCCGGGTAGATCTTGACAGGATTATAAATAGTGGTGATGGAATTTTTTTTCAACCAACCTAGCTTCTCCAAGTCACGACTAGCCTGGTCAGAAACATTCAAACGATAATTGGCAAACGGATACACCAAAAAAACACTTAATCGAAAAATAAGATATTTAAACTTATTTTGCATCCACGGTGATTTGGAAAAGGTGGTATGATCACTGAAAATAAGATTAGTTTTGCTAAAAGATAACAGTTTTGCCAGAAAACCAACAATGGTCAGAGGCCACATAACACACAGTAATGAGTTGGGTTTTTCTTTACGCAGGTATTTTTGCAGCTTAAATAACCCGAAACACTCCTGCTTCATCTTTTTCAAACCCAGATCAGTAACTGTAACCCGTTTATCCAGTTCATGAATCAGATCACCTGCTCCCTCCAACAAGACAATATCAACCTGCATGCCTGGCTGGTTAGCAAAATAATTAGCCAAGGTTGTGATCACTCGCTCCGCCCCACCCACCTTTAAGTTTGGGAGGAAAATTGCCAATTTTTTCATAACATACCCAGCTTTGACAGATAATACCTGGGCCGCAGGAGAGCGAAAGCGTTATACACGACAGAAGACAACGAGCACGGCTTGTTTTTACACATATAATAGATAATGTATAATGACATTAGCTCCAACTTTCTATCAACAACCAACCACTTATTTTTCAGGGTTAAATTTGGGTATACGTAATCACTGTAAATCTGCTCAATTTCTTTTTTAAAATTTAAATTGACGAATTGAGTTGTTTGGTTAGATATAGAGTCACCTACCCGATATTTCACAGTTACTTTGTTTAAACAGTAAAATTGTGAATCTCCTTGCTTTAATAGTTTCAGCCACAGCGGTATGTCTTCACACAGGCGATATCGCTCATCACAATACCCCACTTTTTCCAACGCATTCCTGTTTAGAAACGAGACCGGTGCTATGTTGAAAGATTTAGTCAACATATATTGATACTGATCATCCTTTCCCAAAGTAAAAAATTCCGTCCAGCTTCGCCCACTCACAGGCTTTACCTGATATTTATCCTTACTAAACGTCTCCATCCGACCAAAGATAAACTGAGCCTGTGGATGGTCATTTTTAAATCGAACATAGTCATCAATACCGTGCTCCGCAAGAAGGTCATCACCAGCCAAAATTTTAACCCATTCGCTGTGACTGGCTTTCCAGGCAGCATTCGTATTTTTTGGCAGCCCGCCATTTTTTTTATGCCTGATAAACTGGACGCAGTAAAACCAGTGCTGAAAATCTGACAACCAGTTCTCAATAACCTCCACTGTATTATCAGTAGAAGCATCATCTGCAATGATCAGCTCAATATTTTCCGATCCGTAACTTTGCTGCAAAATACTGTCCAATGTTTCCAGCACTGTCTCGGAAGAATTGTATGTAACAACACATACAGCTACTGACTCTTTATTCATAGACTAGTGATACACAATAATGACTATTTGAATTATTTTCTAACTGATCAGCTTCAGCTTTTTGCCAAACAGAAGCAACTGATTAATTCTTTTACTACTCACTCCGATATCATTTAACGTCCTTAATGAAACCAGAATACTGAACACAGTAAATACGCTACCGATCAGCATAGTTACTACCGAATGATAGTAGCTGACCAGCAAAATTATCACTGCAGCGGCCAGCAACATTAAACCAAATTTTTTATTCGCTGAAATCCAGTGAAAATCAATCAAACGCCTTGCCGACCAAAAAGCACAACCAAGGTAAACCAGGTAGCTCAACACAAACGCATAACCAGTCGCCCCAAGGCCGAATACTTGCAGCCCAATGTAAACCAGTAAAAGGTAAGAAATGTTCCAACTCATCTCCAGCAGAAAATACAGCTTCCCCTTGCCACTGGCCAGAACAATAAAACTGATCGGCCAAGCCACAATTTTTAAGATGTCGCCCGCCACTTGCCACCGGAGAATTTCAATGGATGGCACAAATTCAGCGGAGTAAAGAACGGTTATGACCCACGGTGCAAAGGTGATCATGCCAAGAATAATAGGTGCAGCAAAAACAATGGCAATTTCAGTTTGTTGGTTAACCAACTCATTTGCCTGTTTTCTGTTGTCCATGGCCTGAGTCAAGCGCGGGTAGTAATCCGCTGCCATAGCACCAAGAACCAGTCCGATATAAGTCATGGAGATGGACCAGGCGGCCTGAAAATAGCCGACGGCGTGCAGATCCATATCCTCAATAATAAACTCACGGACTAATAGCTTCGTCCCTTCCCCCAAAAAACCCGAGAGCATGTAGACAGAGCCAAGTGTCGCCATACTTTTCCACAAAGGCCATAACTTAGACCATGGAGTATTGACCGAGCGGAGCTTGGGCAACTTGCGGGTATAGAACAACCCGCATAGACAACCAGCGACTGGTAACACCAGCAGAAAGACAGCAATACCATTGTTGCCCAGGTAGTAAACTGCCCCAAGTCCAATTACGGTTGAGGCAATGGCAGTAATAATTTTCACCTTTGCCAGTTCGGCAATTTTACGAAAACCCTGCAATGCTGCGCCTTGCGAAGCACCGATCAAGGTGAACAAGACACCAATCCCCACCAGACAGACAGATAGTTGTTGATCAGGGCTACCAATCAATCGCTCTGACAGCGTTTCCCGAAAGACCAGAATTAATCCGGCAGCGAGTAATCCGAGCATGAGATTGGCCATAAACAAGGCTTTTCTTACCCCGTCTACTTTCTCTTGCTGGTCGTGGTACCGAGCTATCTCGCGCACTCCGGTTGTCCCGAGTCCCAATCCGAACAGTGTGGCTACCAAACCAAGGAATGACTGCAAAATCCCCAGCAGACCAACACCACCAGGCCCCATCATCATGGCCAGCCCCTTAACCTTAACCAGGCCAACCACAATGGAAATAATCGACGCCCCACCGATGATCGATGACGATTTCAGGATTTGCTTTTTTGAATTTTGTTCATTCATAGAAAGACTCATGGGGCTACTGTTGTCAGTACCCCATAATCACCCATTCAGGCGTTAAAGCGATTAACGGCAGCAATCACCGCATCAACTGTTGATTCCGACATGGTTGGATCGATGGGCAAACTGATAACGTGTTGATGCATAGCTTCAGAAATGGGCAGGCTCAGGTCTCTGAAACACTCATAAGCTGGCTGTTTGTGAGGAGGAACCGGATAGTGGATAACGGTCTGAATGCCGTTATCGTGCAAATAGCCCTGAAACTGTTCCCGGTTATCGGTTTGCACAACAAAAAGGTGGAATACATGGTTCTCATCAGTAGTCCACCCGGGCAGATTAATAGCCTGGTTAGTGATCTCTGCCCGATAACGCCTGGCAATCTCACGACGACGCTCAGTTTCACCATCCAGATAATGGAGTTTTACCCGCAACAATGCCGCCTGCATTTCATCTAAACGACTATTAACGCCTTGATAGAGGTTTTTATACTTCTCATGGGAACCATAGTTGCGCAGTGCTTTGATGGTATTGGCCAGCAGCGGGTCAGATGTGGTTACCGCACCGGCATCACCCAGGGCACCGAGGTTTTTACCCGGATAAAAACTAAAACCGGCTGCATCCCCAAGGCTACCCACTTTTCGACCCTGATACAGCGCACCATGAGCCTGGGCACAATCTTCAATAACTTTCAGATCATACTTTCTGGCAATGGCATTTATTTCATCCATCCCTGTTACCTGACCATAAAGATGCACAGTCAGTATTGCCCGGGTTTTGTCACTGATGTGTTGCTCAATCAGTGCCGGATTCAGGTTGTAGGTTGTTGGGTCCGGCTCCACTAATACCGGCTTCAGGCCATTTTCAGAGATGGCCAGAATGGTGGCAATATAGGTGTTGGCCGGTACAATGACCTCATCGCCCTCAACCATAACCCCCAGCTCTTTGTATGCTCGCAGGATGAGAACCAGGGCATCCAGACCATTGGCAACGCCAAGGCAGTATTCTGTCTGGCAGTAGTGGGCAAACTCCTGTTCAAACTGCGCTACTTCGCTACCAAGAATGTACCAACCAGAGTCGATTACACGAGTGGCGGCGGCGATCAATTCCTCCTGGTATTGTTGGTTAATCCGTTTCAGGTTAAGAAAATCAATCATATTCATTGTCCATAAAAGTACAATACAGTTAAGGCAAAATGTGTTTTATTTTTCAGGCTTCTACCAGAATTGAAAAGCCAATACAGGTAATGACCAAAGCTAATACCCCTGAAGCCGCTGATACAATTGCTGACGTATTTTTTTCTATCTTCAGGGGTTAAATTATTTTTATTTGCGGAGTAACTTCTCCTTAACGAAATCAACTCATCCACAAAAACCGTAACCAGACTCTCTTTGAATTCGGCAAGTAAATTACGCCGGCAAATAAGCTCATAAATAGCCTTGTTGGTAACCAGCCGTAAAGGCCAATCTAACTTGAATTTTTTTGTTGCTGACTCTTCATTGAAATAATAGAAATATTTAATTTTTGCCTTAGCCACTTTTTCAGAACTTATAAAGGCGGCCCGCGTCACAAACTCATCTGAGTTAAATGATTCAAACTGCATATTGTCATAAATTGAGTACGCTTTCTGATATATCTCTTTTTTAAAAAGACCAATCCCGGTCAACTGCCATGTGGGAAGTGTCTGTTTAACTGCCTCCAGTCCAGAGATGCACTCTAACTCTTTACTGTAAGTCAACAATGGCTTTTTACTTGTACCATTATCAGAATAAAACTCCCAAGCCACCACATCACAGCCTTGTTCAAGCACGATATTTACCGACTTTTCAATAGCTGTTGTTTCAATGGTGTCGTCCGCATCGCATAATACAATATACTCTCCATCGGAAGCATTTATCGCCGTTCGCCGAGCCTTCAAGACACCGTGATTGATCTGCTTGATCAGCTTTATATTGTGTTGACGGCAGTACTTATCAATAATTTCTGCGGTGTTATCCGCTGAGCCGTCATCAACACAGACCAACTCAATATTGTCGTATGTTTGATTGCATATCGATTGAATCGCCCTATCGATAAAACTGGCCGCGTTAAAGCACGGCATAATCACACTGACCAGAGGTTTTTTTTTATTATCTTTGGTGCTCATCATTTATTTCCAAAAAACGCACAATATGTGCAGGATTACCTATAACCACTGCACATTCTGGTACATCTTTGGTAACCACGGCCCCGGCACCAATCATGGCACCAGGTGCGATGGTAATACCCGGAAGTATCGTGGCATTGGCACCAATAGAGGCTCCTTTGCCTATTTTTGTTGGCAAAAATGCATCTGGATAGACTTTTGACCGGGGCATCTTGTCATTGCAAAAAGTGACGTTTGGGCCAATAAACACGTTGTCTTCAATGGTAATACCATCCCAAATCTGCACCCCACTTTTAACCGTGACGTTATCGCCAATAACGACATCATTTTCAATCAGACAATGGGAACAGATATTGACGTTTTTACCAATAATAGCCTTGGGCAGCACCACACAGAACTGCCAGACCTTGGTACCTTCACCGATATTTTCACACTGGACATCAGACATGGAGTGGATAAACATCAGCTTGCCGCCCGTAAAAAACAGTCATAATCGCGGATATAATCCGCCTCCTGATAAAAGTCGCTAGCCAGAACCATCAGCACACAGTCTTCGGTGAAATCCATCATTTCATGCCACATCATGGTGTCAATAAACAGCCCTTTTTCGGGAGAATCCAGTCGGATATATCCTTTATCCCTGCCATTATCCATCAAGAAGGTGCACGCACCCCTGACACATACTGCCACTTGCTGAACGGCTTTATGGGCATGAAATCCTCGGGCGATCCCCAACTCAGTGCCGTAGATGTAATAAACGCGTCTAATATCAAAAGGTATATTCCTGTGCTCCTCAAGGGCGATCAGCCTGCCCCGGTGGTCACCAAGCACTTTGAAATAAAGATGCTCAATGGGCAGATTGGCGCTTAAAAAGCAGAGAAAATCCTGCGGACGGAATTCCGGTGCGTTCCGGTCCTTCTCCGTTACCTGCAATGTTTCCACCACAGGCCAGTTAATTCCCAGATCTGGCGAATCCCAGCGCAAAGCACGTTCACTCTCTTTGTGGTAGTAACTTGTCGTTTTATAGTGAAAATGGGTGTCATTCTCCAGAGCAAGAAAGCCATGGGCAAATCCTTCCGGAATCCAGAGCATACGGCCATTTTTTTCCGATAGTTCCATCGCAACGTGCCGGCCAAAGGTAGCCGAACCGGGCCGTATATCCACTGCCACATCAAAAGCAGCGCCACGGGTCACTCGCACCAGTTTACCCTGGCCATAAGGTGCCACTTGGTAGTGCAGCCCCCTCAAAACGCCTCTGTGCGAACACGAATGATTGTCCTGCACAAATGGTCCCGGAACGGCCAAACCGAGACTGTTCAGCTCTTGCTGGAAACGTTTCTCATTAAAACTTTCCACAAACCAGCCCCGGTCATCGCTAAACACGGTGGGCTCAATCAGGACTACGTCTGGAATATTGGTTTGCGTCAGCCTCATGCCAAAATCTCCTCGCGGCTGACTTTTTGCAGATAAAGTCCGTAATTGCTTTTCATCAGTGGGTGGGCAAGACGATTTAACTGCTCCACATCGATAAATCCCATGCGATAGGCAATCTCTTCCGGACAGGCCACTTTTAATCCCTGGCGGCACTCGATGGTTTCAATAAAATTGGTCGCTTCCTGCAAGGATTTATGGGTACCGGTATCAAGCCAGGCAAAACCACGACCAAGGGCTTCTACCGTTAATTGATTCATGGCCAGGTAGCGATTGTTAACGTCGGTGATTTCCAGCTCGCCGCGCTCAGAAGGCCTGAGGGACTTGGCAATATCGACCACCTGGTTATCGTAAAAATAGAGGCCCGTGACCGCATAGTTTGATTTAGGTTGTTTGGGTTTCTCTTCCAGACTGATCGCCACACCTTGCTGGTCAAACGCCACCACGCCGTAACGCTCCGGGTCATTAACATGGTAGGCAAATACCGTTGCGCCCCGCTCACGCTGGTTGGCCTGCTGCAACTTTACGGTCAGGTCATGGCCGTAAAAAATATTATCTCCAAGCACCAGGGCGCAGGAATCCCGGCCAATAAACCGCTCTCCGATAATAAACGCCTGGGCAAGCCCGTCCGGCGAAGGCTGCACCTGGTATTCGATATTGATGCCCCACTGTTCGCCATTACCAAGCAACGTTTCAAAACGCACGGTATCAAGGGGTGTGGAAATGAGCAGAATATCCCGAATACCAGCCAGCATCAGTGTCGCCAGTGGGTAGTAAATCATCGGTTTGTCGTATACCGGCAGCAGCTGTTTGGATACAGCCTGTGTAATCGGGTACAAGCGAGTGCCGGCCCCTCCGGCCAGGATAATTCCCTTACGTGCAGTCATCATTATTATCTTTATGGTTGGAGTTGTTATGGTGTTATTGACTGATCATTCGTTGCAGCGGAGTCTGCCAGTTAGGCAAATTTATATAAAATGTGTCTTTTAGTTTGCCAGTATCCAGCCGGGAATTGGTCGGGCGATTGGCCGGTGTCGGATACTCTGCCGTGGTGATGGGCTTGATATTCTCCGCTCGTAGTTTAAGTTGATAACCCGCATTATGCGCCTGTCGGATAATCTCAACAGCGAAACCATGCCAACTGGTCACGCCATCTGGAACCAGGTTATACACGCCGCCTTGGGCGCTGTCGTTGAGTATTGCACGCACAGCCTGAGCAGTTACATCGGCGATCAGGTCAGCCGATGTTGGTGCACCGATCTGGTCAGCAACCACGCTGAGAGCTTCGCGCTCACTGGCCAGGCGCATCATCGTATTAAGAAAGTTTTTCCCTCGCTTGCTATACACCCAGCTGACCCGCAATACCAAGTGACGGCAACCGCTGTCAATAATGGCACTCAGCCCGTCCTGCTTGCTCTGGCCGTAGACATTAACGGCAGATGCCGTATCACTTTCCAGATACGGTGCTGGTTTACAACCGTCAAAGACATAGTCGGTCGAGTAATCCACCAGCAACGCATCAGAAGCTCTGGCGTATTCCGCCAAACAGGCCGGTAGTGCGCTGTTCAACTGCCTGGCCGCTTCGGGTTCCTGTTCTGCCTGATCGACTGCCGTATAAGCGGCGGCATTAACGACAATCTCTGGTTTTATTTCTTCAAGTAAACCGGTTACCCGGTCCAGCTGGGCCAGGTCACACTGATCACGATCCACCGGCGTGATCTGACCAAGTGTTACCAGAGATCTTTGCAGCTCCCAGCCGACCTGACCGTTAGCCCCGAGCAGTAAGATTTTTTTTGCCTGCGTCATCGACTTCTTCCCACCAACTGAGTGTCGGACGTGTTACACAGAGCCCAAACGCTGGCGCTGATAACTGCCATCTTGCACATGCTGGCACCATTGGCGGTTTGCCAGATACCATTGCACCGTTTTGCGCAGACCTGAAGCAAAAGTCTCTTCCGGCTGCCATCCCAGTTCGCTGGCCATTTTGCTGGCATCAATCGCGTAACGATGATCATGGCCAGGGCGATCGTCAACAAAAGCGACCAACTCCTTATAGGCACTCACACCTTTGGGCTTTTCAGGTGCCAACTCTTCCAGCAATGCACACAAAGCATAAACAACATCAATGTTCTGCTTTTCGTTGTGGCCACCAATATTGTAGGTCTCTCCCACCTTGCCTTCAGTCAACACTTTATATAATGCACGAGCATGGTCTTCTACAAAGAGCCAGTCACGCACCTGTTCTCCTCTACCGTAAACTGGCAGTGGCTTACCTTCCAAAGCATTGAGAATAGTCAGGGGAATCAGCTTTTCCGGGAAGTGGTAAGGCCCATAGTTGTTAGAGCAGTTAGTGATGAGCACCGGCAAACCGTAAGTACGGTGCCAGGCTCTGACTAAATGATCTGAACTGGCTTTGCTCGCAGAATAGGGCGAACTGGGCGCATAAGGTGTCGATTCAGTAAACAGATCATCGGTTCCATCCAGATCACCATAAACTTCGTCCGTGGAGATATGGTGAAAACGAAAGGCCGCTCTGCGCTCTGGGCTTAGCTCATTCCAATAAGCACGAGCCACCTCCAGCATCGTGCAAGTACCGACCACATTGGTCTGAATAAACTCTGCCGGGCCATCAATGGAACGGTCCACATGGCTTTCAGCTGCCAAGTGCATAACCAGATCGGGCTGAAACTCGGCGAAGGTTTGCGCCATTGTCTGCCCATCGCAAATATCGGCATGGACGAAGTGGTAGCGATGGCTGCCACTGACGCTAGTCAGTGACTCAAGGTTGCCGGCGTAGGTCAGCTTATCGATATTGACTACGGTGTGATCAGTATTATTAATCAAATGCCGTACAACTGCGCTACCGATAAAACCGGCACCGCCGGTGACCAGAATGGTTTTTTTCATAGAGATTTTTGCTTGTCTGATTGATTACACGATTTTGCTTATTATGATCGACATCTGCCGATGTTAGCCAGTGCAGCACACTTGATTGACAGCAGGACGCTTCCACTTCAAATGAACTTCCAGCAACCACTGATGCAGCACCACTAGCAACCACACCCGGTTATACAAGTGTTTTTCGCCAGCCTTAAAGCGCTCTGTCAGCGTCTTTACTTCGGCAAATTTCACCAATCCGAACTCTTCCACAACCGTTTCGTTAAGATAATCGTTAACCAGAAACGCCAGATCATCAGCCAGCCATTTAACCAACGGGATGGAAAAACCCCATTTCGGGCGATCAAAAATAGCTTTGGGTACAAAATCATACAACACTTGTTTAATAATATATTTCTTCTGACCATGCCTGAGCTTCAATTGTTCATCGATATTCAGAGCAAAGTTAACCAACCTTTCGTTAAGCAACGGTACTCTCACCTCAAGCCCGTAGCGCATACTGGCTCGATCCACTTTAACCAGCAGATCGTCGGGTAAATAGCTTTTCAGATCAAAAAAAGACTGCCGCTCTCTCGGACTAAGAATACGCTTAAGGTCAGCACTGTGACGATCTTCGGCCAAGGAATGACGATAAATGGAGCGCTTTTCCCGTTCTGAAAACAGGCGCATCTCTTGGGAGAAAACGTGATTGGTCACATCAGCGTCGTCATCAAAATTCAACAGATCTACTGCCTTGGGATTTTTTCCGTGCCATTTTAACAGTGTCGCCAGTGGATGCCGGAGTGCTTTAATGGGCCCAGAACTCAGCCTGTTGGCCCAGTCGTACATGCCGTAGCCCATAAACAGCTCATCACCGCCATCCCCCGACAGAGCCATTTTGATGTGGCGCGAAGCGAACTCACTGAGCAACAATGTCGGCATGGCTGAGGAATCAGCGTAAGGCTCATCATAGGTTTGCCCTATTTGGTAAACCTTTTCCAGAGCCATTCGCTCATCAATGACCAACTCATGGTGGGTAGCACCAATATGATTCGCAACTTGCCGGGCATAAGGCAGCTCGTTGACCGGGTTATCCTTGATACCAATGGAAAATGTATTGATTTTCGGGCTGAAGTGCGCCGCTACTGCTGACACAATGCTTGAGTCGATCCCGCCACTTAAAAAAGAACCGTAGGGAACGTCGCTCATCAGTTGCGCAGACACCGACTCCATCAGCAGGCTTCGCAGTTTATCTTTTACCTTACGCTCATTTTTTTCCACATAAGCGTCTATCTGACTGTCAAAATTGGTGTAAGCCCGTCGGGTAAGCTCCCCGTTTTTGCTCTGCAGCAGGTAGTGCCCTGGCATCAGTTTGAAGATATGTTCATAAATACTCAACGGTGCCGGTATAAAGCCTTTGGTCAGGTAGCGATCAACCGCCAGCTTTGATATGACCAGCGGCGCAGGAAAAACTGGAATAATCCCTTTCAGTTCTGAGGCAAAACCCAGCTGATTGCCCAGGTAAAAATAATACAGTGGCTTAATACCTACGCTGTCTCTGGCAACGCAAATTTCCCCGCTCTCTTTATTGAAGACGGCAAAACTAAACATGCCCTCCAGTTGCGGTAAAATATCTACACCGTATTTTTCAAACCCCTCCAGGACAACCTCAGTATCCGACGTAGTTTTCAGGTTTAACTGCCATTTCCTTGCCAGTTGGCGATGGTTGTATACCTCACCATTGTAAACAATAACGCTCTTGTCACTGTGACTGTGCATGGGCTGATTAGACCGCGGTCCGGGATCCAAAATACTCAACCGCACGTGGCCCAGCGCCACCTGTGTATTCTGCCAGGCATTGATAGCATCCGGACCTCGGTGATGCATTGATTCAATGGCCAGATCTATTGCCTGGTCAGAATTTGTTATTCCTGCGATCCCGCACATTGATTGTTAAAACCTTATTATTATTGATTATTATTGGTTTTTCTGGGTTCAACCCACGTTTTCGAGATACCACACCATTGCCTCACCAATCCCATCCATAATCCGATGGGTCGGCTGATAACCAAGCAGTGATCGAGCCTTGCCAATATCTGCCTGCGAATGACGCACATCACCAGCGCGAAAGTCGCGATACACCGGCTTGGCATCCCCCAAGTCTGGACGCGATTGAACCAGGTTGCTCCTGATGCCATTAAACAAGTCGTTCAACGTCGTCCGATCGCCCACCGCCACGTTATAGACCTGATTTTTCGCCTCGTCATCGGCCACCGCTGCGAGAATATTGGCTTGCACCGCATTGTCGATGTAACAGAAGTCCCGGCTGGTTTCACCATCACCGTTAATGTAGACCGCCTCACCGTGCAGCAGTGACGATACCCATTTGGGAATCACGGCAGCATAGGCGCCGTTCGGGTCCTGACGCCGACCAAAAATATTGAAATAGCGCAGGCCAATACAATGCAGACCATAGGTTCTGGCAAAAACACTGGCATAGAGTTCATTAACGTATTTGGTCACCGCGTAAGGCGACAGTGGATTACCAATATTCTGCTCGACCTTGGGCAGTGCCGGGTGATCGCCGTAAGTCGAGCTGGAGGCCGCATAGGTGAAGCTTGTCACCTTGGCATCACGGGCGGCCACCAACATATTCAAAAAGCCGGAGATATTGGTGTCGTTAGAGGTGATGGGATCATTGATGGAGCGAGGAACCGAACCCAGGGCCGCCTGGTGCAGAACGTAGTCCACACCCTGGCAGGCTTGCTGACAATCGTCCAGGTTACGGATATCGCCGGTATGAAAGGTAAACCGTTGCCACTGAGTCGGGCTGACCAGACGCTTAACCTCGTCCAGATTGCGCTGCTGGCCGGTGGCAAAGTTGTCCAGTCCGACCACTGTCTGGTCGAGCTTGAGCAAGGTTTCCAGTAGATTGGAGCCGATAAAGCCGGCAACGCCGGTAATCAGCCAGCACTTTGGGCTGCTTTGCAGCTGTTTTTTTATTGTGTCGTATTTCATTGTTATTCTATTTATTGTTTGAGCGGTAAAGGCACCGAACCCTGTCGGCGCCTTTAGGGGGGTAGTAAACAGATCCGTACCACCGTTCACACTGAGCCTGTCGAAGTGTGCTGCCCGCATCCTTCGACAGGCTCAGGATGAACGGAGTGTGGTGGTACTTTTGTATCCACCACTACCCTTATCCCGTGCTGATTAAAGTCGTCCGTCGGACACTTCAGCAGAAAGAATGTATTTGATGTCGTACACCACGCAGTCGCGCCGGCCCAGTTTGCGGATTGCCTCGCTACCCATTTCCTTAAACTGGTCATGGGCCACGGCAAGCACAATGGCCTCGTATTTGCCGAAAGCCGGCTCTTTTACCGGCGTGATGCCGTACTCATGCTCCGCTTCTGCCGGATTCACCCAAGGGTCGTAGACGTCCACATTAGCGCCGCACTCGCGAAACTCCCTGACCATATCCACCACCCGGGTATTTCTCAGGTCCGGGCAGTTCTCCTTAAAGGTCAGCCCCATGATCAGCACGTTACTGTCTTCCACATGGATGCGGCGCTTGATCATTTTTTTCACCACCTGATTGACTACAAACTGCCCCATGCCATCATTTATACGACGACCGGCCAGAATCACCTCCGGGTGGTAGCCAATTTCCTGGGCTTTATGGGTCAGGTAGTACGGGTCAACGCCGATGCAGTGGCCACCCACCAGACCGGGGCGAAATGGCAAAAAGTTCCATTTGGTGCCAGCGGCCAGCAATACCTCTTCGGTATCAATCCCCAACCGATCAAAAATCAGCGCGAGTTCATTGACCAGGGCAATGTTCAGGTCGCGCTGAGTGTTCTCAATAACTTTGGCCGCTTCCGCAACCCTGATGCTGCTGGCTTTATGGGTGCCGGCGGTAATGATGGAGCTGTAGAGACTGTCCACATAGTCAGCCACTTCCGGGGTTGAGCCGGAGGTTACCTTTTTGATGGTAGTCAGCCGATGTTGTTTATCACCGGGGTTGATCCGCTCCGGGCTGTAACCGGCAAAGAAGTCGCGGTTATAAACCAGACCAGACGCTTTCTCAATCAGGGGGATACAGTCCTCTTCCGTAGCGCCGGGGTATACCGTGGACTCAAACACGACAACATTGCCTTTGTCCACCACGCTGCCGAGCATCTCGCTGGCGCGGATCAGGGGGGTCAGGTCCGGGCGGTTGTGGCGGTCAATGGGCGTCGGCACGGTAACAATATAAACGTCGGCTGTCTTTAGATCGTTCAAATCGCAGCAGTAGCCCAGCTTGGTGGCCGATACCAACTCTTCGTCGGAACATTCCAGCGTGCTGTCATGCCCCTCCATCAACTCTTCAACCCGCGCCGGGTTAATGTCAAAACCGATGGTGTGGTATTTTTTGCCAAACTCGACCGCCAGGGGCAGGCCAACATAGCCCAGACCGATAACGGCAATAATCGGGTCTTGATTGAACGTCATTTTACTTCCCTATGTTTTTTTTCTGATGGTGATCGCACCTTCAACACCAGACGTCACGCCCGGTGTATCCAGGATGAATCATTTTTTTATTGTTGAGTTCAAGAAAGAAGTTGTTTATTGGCCTCACGGTCCAACAGCTCAATCTGCCGGGACCTGCGTCTGGCTCCCTGGAAGTACAAAATAAACAGCAGGAGGAACAAGCCAAACTGCAACCAGGCCGGCGTTTCCAGATAGTGCAATAAAATCCCCATGGCATTGATCGTGGCAGCCACAGACAACATAACAAGTAGTGCTCGTTTTGGGCTCAAGCCAAGGTCCAGCAGGATGTGGTGGGCGTGGGTGCGATCCGCCTTAAACGGGTTTTTGCCCTTTTGGATACGGCGCAACACCGTGGCCACCATATCGATTAACGGCAGGCCAATAAAATAGAGTCCGGTCACTGGCGCAAAGCGTGGACTACCGGCAACTGTCGTTTGTGTGGCATGACAGAGGATCAGAATCAGGGAAAACCCGATTAGCATACTGCCAGCGTCGCCCATAAATACTTTTTGCAACCGCACTGAAACCTGCAGGTTAAACATCATAAATGCCAGGGTTGCGCCAATCAGCGTGATGATCAGTAGCAGTAAATGTGCAGAAAAGTCCATGGCAACCAGTATTGAGCTGTAGGCCATAATGGCAATGCCGGAACTGAGGCCATCAAGCCCATCGATCATATTTATGCTGTTGATAACGCCAAAGCAGGCGATCAGCGTAAATGGAACCGCGACGTAAAGCGGCATAACGATATCACCAAATCCCAGCAAGTTGCCCAGGTTGGTAAAAATCGCTCCACCCCAGTACATCATCACGCCGGTGGCAGCAAACGAGCACAGTATCCTGATGGAAACATCAAGATCAAACCAGTCATCGAGCACACCAACGATAGTGATAAAACCGGCAGCAATAAGATAAGCACGTGCTCCTTGTACCTGCCAGGCAAGCAGCAAGCCAACGATCAGTAATGTGCAATAGATGGCCAGCCCACCCACTAACGGCACAGCGTGCTCGTGGCGCTTTCTGGCATCGGGTTTATCGATCAGGCCAATCCTTCGGGAGACGGGTTTCATGATTTTGATCAAGGCGAATGACAGCGCAAAAGCAAAGATTGCGGTCAACAATGCTTTTTCCATATTGAGGCACTCAGGGTGTAGTTATTATTTTTTTCAGCGCGTCCCTGCGCCGTGCTTTGCATGATCCTGGTGTTACATAAAAAGCGTTAGGATTTGTCCTGAAATAACTTCCCGGTTTCCGTTCACCCTGAGCAAAGTCGAAGGGTGCTGTCACCGGACTTCGACAGGCTCAGCCCGAACGGGGTTTAGATTCCATGAATGCGAACATCATTTCGGGACTTCAACCGTAGCTGTACTGATAGAACTCCTGTCCACTGCTGGCTTTAGTCATACCATTGAGCACGCAGCCGCGCATATTGACGCCGGCATGGCGCAAGCGGTTAGCAGCGTGGTCAATCTCCCGAATAGAATTGCTTTCTGCCCTTACGACCATCAGCGTGCAACCACACTGCACACCGATCACAGCGGCATCAGTTACCGCAAGGATCGGTGGTGTATCAATAATCACCACATCGTACTGGCCTGAAACCTGATCCAACAGAGCAGCAAACGCGGGGCTCATCAACAGTTCCGATGGGTTGGGCGGTGGCTTGCCGCCGACAATCACGTCCAGGTTCGCCTCCACAGAGATGATGGCATTGAACTGTGGGTTCAATAGCATATCCGCCAGCCCGTGCTCGCCTTGCAAACCAAACTTTTTATGCAGCTGGCCTTTGCGCAAGTCGGCATCAATCACCAGCACTTTTTTCCCGGCTTCTGCCAGCAAAACCGCCAGGTTGGCCGAGACAAAGGACTTACCCACGCCCGGTGCCGGGCCGGTGATCATAATCCGGTTATTGGCTGACTCCATCAGGGCAAACGCCAGGTTGGTGCGCAGACTGCGCAGACTCTCCATGGCCAAATCTTTCGGTGCCGAACGGGCGAGCAGGTAACCATTTTTGAACGAGGCTTTGCGGGCAGCCCGCTCCAGCGTAGCCGAGTGCTCACTCTGAGGAATGGCAGCATAGACAGCCATGCCCAGCTGGGTTTCAATCTCCTCTGGTGTTTTCACCCCGGCATTAACCAATGCCCGGATAAAAACAAAACCACAGCTGACAATCGCCCCCGCCACCAGCGCCACCAGCACAATCAAAACCTTATTGGGGGCAATGGGAGCAGGTGAACTGACGGCGTAATCAATAATACGCACCGTGCCCACTGTGCCCGCTTTCACCACTTTCAGCTCGTGGAGGCTGTTGAGCAACTGGGTGTACACCTCGGTGCTCACCTCCACATTGCGGGTCAGGCGCATCATATCCACCTGGGTTTCTGGCAGATTCTGGCTGCTACTGTTCAGCTGGTTCAGCTGAGCCTGGAGAAAAGCCTTCTGCTCATCCAACCCTTTGAGCGCCGGGTGGTTTTCGGTGTAACTCATCAACAGCTCTTTGCGTTGCAGCTCAAGCTGTGAGATGCGTGTTTCCAGCTCAACAATCTGGCTGAGCAGGCTCTGAGTCTCCATGGTCAGGTCCACCGACTGATTGTGCAGGCGGAAGCTGTTCAGGTTGTTTTCTGCTTCGGTCAGCTCAGCCTTCACCAGCGGCAATTGCTCCTCCAGAAACACCAGGCTGCTCTCGGCTTCCTGAGATTTTCTGGCCACATTCTGGCGCAAGTAGGCGCGGGCGACTTCGTTCAATACCCGCTGATTTTCCCGAAGGTCAGGGCCGGTTATCACCATCTGCAAGATACCGGTATCCCAGCCTTTTTCCCCGATGGTCAGGCGTCGGGAGAGCTGGCGGATGGCCTGGTTCACATCCTGCTTCATCACGGCAAAGCGGGTACCGGGCAAGGCTTCAAGCTGAGAGACAAACAGGCGGATTCTACCATCGGGCGATGAGGCCGGTTGACCGATCTGGCCGAGCAGTATGGTTTGCTCACCCCGGTACAGGGTAAAGTTTTCGTGCTCATTCTTGACCAGGGTAAAGCCGTGGCCGATCAGGCTATCTGGCACATCAAACCGTTCTACCTGAATTTGCTCACCGCCCCAGGCGTAATGGGCCAGCCGACTGAACTTGCGCCAATCCCAGTTAAACGGCTGCACGACGGTGGGTTGAAAGCGCCGGGCAATGGCGGCACCGAATTTTGGCAAATACTCCGGCTCGGCAACAATATCCAGTTTCAACGCTTCAACGGCCTGCCCGAGCACCATGCGGGAGCGAATCAGTTCGATCTCAGCGCTGGAACTCAAATCACTGGGCATATTGGTCAGGCTGTGATTAATGCCACCGAGCACAGCACTTTTCTTTTCGATTTGCAATAGAGCATCGGCCTGATAAATGGGAGTAGCGGTAAAAGCAAACAGCGTGGCCAACAGACCAGCCACCAGCGTCACCGAGGCGATCACCCATTTACCCTTGAGCACAATGGCAAGAATTTCCGCCATGCTAACGATATCGCTGCCTGCCCGACGGAGATTGGACGACGTGTGAGGAGTATTCATAGATGCTCGCCGTATTATTATTCTGTGAAAATGCAGCCCTGCAAGTGGGCTGCTTTTTCTGCTTGTGACTATTGGGTATTTATGCGGCTAACAGAAGGGAGCATCAGATCATATCGCTGACGTGGCGCTGATGAAGCTCATGCTTGGCAGGATTTGGTTGATCACCCGGTTCCAGCGAGCCACGCCGGCGGTATCCACGTAGACGATATCCCGTGCCTGGAGTGGGAATCGTTCGGCCAACAGCAAAGCGGCAGCATTGGTCATATCCAGCCGGTAGATCGTGGCTTTCTCATCAGCCTTGCCATTGCGCAGGATGTACACCCCTTTGGCGTTGGAGTACACCTGGCTGATACCACTGGCGGCTACCAGAGCATTATTCAGGCTCATGCCGCGCTGGTCGTACGGCATGGCAGCCACTTTGTTCACCTCACCCATGATGACAATCTGGCGGTAGCGGTTGTTGTCCACATTGAGCACGTCGCCATCTTTGAGCACGAGGTTCTGGGTCATATCGCCATCGAACAGGCTGGCCATATCGATAATTCGGGCCTGGCCATCGCGGATCAGCTTGGCTTCGGATTTGTCGGCATCTTCGGTCAGGCCACCAGCCAAAGAGAACGCCGTCAGTACCCGGGTCGGCTTACTGGTAATGGCCAGCGGGCCGGGGTTTTCCACCTCACCGAGCACCTGCACATTCTGACTGTTGAACTCCTGAACCCGCACGCTGACCTGCGGGTCTTTAACAAACGTGGCCAGCTTGGTGGCCAGTTCCCAGCGAATGGAACCCACATCACGCCCGGCAGCTTTTACCTGACCGGCAAACGGGTAGAAAAAAGAGCCATTGGCCTGCACTTCCACTCCTTCAGAGGTGACCTGACCGCGTTCAATGCCACCAGCACTATCGGCTGCTGGTGCGCCGGTCATGGTCATGGTGGTGGACAGCTCCGGGTGATTCCATACCCGGATATTAAGCACATCGTGGGGGCCGACCTTATACTGGTACAGCTCATCGCTCTGCCCGCCCAGAGTGGTGGCCAGATTCTCACGGCTGACTGGCTCAGAGAGCACCGTGGCCTCATTGATGTCTACCAGGTTATACAGCGGGTTGTCGTTAGTGGGGGCCATGTGAGCGCCGGGTGCAAGGGCGCAACCAGAAATAGCCATGGTGCAGAGTATGGTGAAAAGAGCGCGCACAGGACGTGCACTAACGGCAGAGGCTGGGGCGTCAACAGCGGGCATTATTCTTTTGCTCATAACGGCTTATTCTTCTTGTTGGCGTTTTATTAGTTGTGTTTTATCCGATGCGGTTTATTGTTAGCGTTTTTTCCGTACGCTACCGCCTATCAGATTAAGTGATTACTGCAACACTCGTTTTTTCTGTATTTTTTTGCGGTGTTTGCGCGGATCAAAATTATGAAAGTGAAATTTACACGGCATTTATCGTACTCGTCTACATATAAATACTTATACATTGACGTACATCTACACAATGGTGCCGACAACTTGACGAATTATCATTGATCGTGATAAACGACAAATAATGTTAATTTATGAAAAAGGCGGGAAATTAAGGTAAAAAAAGCAATCTGGCTGGCAACCGGATTGGCATCACCGGCTGCCGCGTCGAACTAAAACGAATAACTGGCTACTAGTGCCAGCTGGTCTTTTCCGGCAGTAATCCCATACTGTGAGCCTGTTGGCCCCTGAATAAGGTCCGACAATATTGCCCCGGTTAAGCTGCCGAAAGCATTGGCCAACAAATCCTCTGCATCGAATCTTTCGTCGGTTACCTCCTTCACCAGCCCCGGCACCAGACCGATACCGGTCGCCAGCGCAACCCTGCCCCAGCGGCAATGACTGGCGATATCCAGCCGGCGCAAACCAAACTCACTGGCGGCCCCCAGAATCATGGAAATACCAAAGTGTTGTCGTTTGTCTTGATCAAGACTGCTGCTGGCTAATGCCCCCACGCTGCCGGCACCAATGGCGGTAATCCACCAGATGCTGTGCTGATAATCAGATGGAGAGTCGTTGACGGTACTTTCGTTGACCATAGTTGGAGCATTCATTGATGCATCATGGCCAAATGTTTCGGCAAAAACAGCTGGGGAGTAAATCAGGGAGAGAGTCAGGAGGCTTTTTTTTACCAAGCTTTTTTTTACCAAGCTTTTTTTTAC
>Ga0126343_10000142_pt1 | contig 21969 bp, 9 predicted proteins | sample Cyp2metagenome_FD_92531 | JGI IMG/M metagenome (GOLD analysis project Ga0126343, IMG submission 92531) | Coral microbial communities from Lord Howe Island, Old Settlement Bay, Australia - Cyphastrea 2 metagenome | ecosystem: Host-associated > Invertebrates > Cnidaria > Coral ...
TGATTGAGGGACTGATTGAGGGTTTAGGTTGACAAAAAAGGTGCTATTTAAGCTCTGGCTTGACTTTTTTGGCCGAACTTTCTTTCTGAGTTGGAAGCAGATGAGTGCTTTGCATTGTTTTCTCTGTGATCAAATGACTGAGTTAATGAAGAATGTGTCCAGACCGTTTGCTTGAGAGGTAAGATTTGCATGACTCATGTATTGTTTTGCAGCTGGTGTGTAGTTATTTTGCAATATCTATTGTCTAAAATTTAGAAGAAAAAGCACAGTGCTGCCGTCTATTTTCTTCCATTGTTTCAGTGCAAATAAAATACTTCTGCACTAGAATTGCTTACAGAAATGGTAACACCTAGCCATGAAATTGTTTTTCTCAACCCTATGCAACTTTGAATGTTCACACCTGCATGGAAAAGTTAAATAGGAACGTCCTTATTGTTCCATGTTTTTAACATTTCCAGCTTTCTGGGCCTCAGGCTGATGAACACGCTATGCAATGTGCCAAAATAATGCTTATCTGGCAAATTCTTTTGCTACAGCAGGAAAAACACTGGTGCGGGGCATTGGCCAGAAAGGCCTGTTTTTGCAAATTGTAACTTTCCAGATTTTCTTCTCTGCAAGTATTGAATGCCAGCCAATCATTTTGATGCATTGCATAGACCACTGTAAAGTTAATCTGTAAAAAATGGTTTCTCGCTTGAGTGACTTAATGTTTTTTTCAGTTATCGTTACAAGAAAAGCACCCTCTGAGACACCATACCCAAGCTTGTACCGTTACCATGGCAACAAGACACCTAAACATCATTATGTTTGTCATCATTCATGGTAACTAGTGTCGTGATGCTGCGCTTGTCTAATTAAGCTGCATTTTCAAGTGAAAGGTCTTTTTGACTATCAGACCACCTTAATGAAATGTAACTATTCCAAAGTAATTGACATCAAAAGTGGAAGCGTGTATATTGTTAAACTGAACTACCCAGTACAGTTCCCCATGTCTCGCTTTATATCTAGCGTTAAGAAATACTGCTGCCGTCTCAAGCGCTTCCTGGATCCTTAACTGAGTTACCTTTGCTAATCTTTACAACAAAGGATATATCGACCTTTTTTAAAGTGACCTTGTTGGGTGACCAGGTCAATAAATAGTTAAGCGATTGTTAATATATTGCCCAAACTCTCAAGTATGGATCAAAACTGGTAAATTCGATGGCTTGGTACCACAAATGTGATGTGATCTGAAACGATGGCCCAATAATTGGTCAACAGTTTATCGCCATTTGAAAGGCATAATAGCGACTATAAAGCTACTATCGCAACCAATGGAACGTTAAAGAAAAACATCTCAACAGGAGGGAGAGCGAGTTTGCCAGGTAGTCCCATGGGACTACCTAGGAAGCCGTTCTATCACGAACACCGTCCTCTGATTGGCTGCGTTTCTCAGGTTTTATTCTGTGACAGATAGTGAGTAGCGCAGCTGGGGGCCGCTTCTTCATATTTTTTCTTTGCGATGAGGGTTTAGATGAAAGTTTTGAACGACTAGTAGATTTATATTAAAAAAAGATTATTCGTTCTCGATTTCTATCGCGCGATAGTTGTCTCGGGCGCTATCAGGCGATAGGAATCACGAGCTCATAATGTAATTGTTTAATAGAACGTGAGTTGCGTAGCCGATCAGAGGACGCCATTAGTGATTGATCGCTAGTAGATTTATACTAAAATGTAATAGGTTCAACGACATTAGATGTTAAACTATAGTTTTCAATGTGAGCATAACTCAACTTTTGTTGCCATAGTAGCTCTCTAGAGCTATCTCATACGATTTCTTAATTAACCTGTCCGCAAGGCTTCTGCTTGCTCTCAAAACCCTTTAAACCCGATGGAAACGCAGCTTTCGTACTGAACAAAGGGTTGCTTGTTGACCCGTTCACAATCTTTCACAAGCTCTAAAGAGACTTTCGGTCGGCAATCACATTCTTACGTTCCCAGAGATCAGAGGACTCCAAAATATTTGTAACTTTGGCTTAAGATTGGTAAACTCCATGAATCTTGGACGGAAGAGATGCAATAGAAACTTACATTTGTTTTTTAAAGGATTCACCTGCTGAGACCAGTTTCATGTGGTCGGTTGTGACGCATTCAGGCATTAAAAATATCATTTTCGTCATATGTTTTGGGACCTTTTCAATTCGATATAAGTTACAATTAATGCTCTTCCTTTTTTACTCATTGTTCTCGATTAGACGCCGGTCCCCAAACTCTTCGCGAGTTGTTTTAACTAGACGAAACTTAAGCAATAACAACAAAGACCTCCAGACAACGCCTGGTGAAAAATGAATATATATTTCACCTTCGAATTCTTAGATCTTTTCAGTGTGCCTATCGGCTTCAGCACTTGCTCAAGCTACATATTTAATGCATACGTTCAACTCCAAGAGCCTCGGAAAATGCGAAGTTTTCGCGCGCGCAGTTTTCCTGATGCAATTCAGCGACCACACAACGATTGCAAGAAAACAAACATGCCGTTAATAGAGCGATCATTCGATTTACTCAATACTCGCACTATTTGTGTTATTTTACTCCGTAATTGAACGCAATGCACTGATAACTTTAGTCTTTTATCACAAAGATGTATTAGAAAAGGTAACGATGCAAGGAAGCCCAGCAATTCTCAGCTTTTCTTTGTTACCGAAAGAACCCGAAGGACCAAGTTAACTGCAGCGCATGCGCAGTTGCTCAAAAAATTGAGACCGATTGGTTGTGTAGAAATTTGTCGATTTCTATCGATCCAGCCGTTAGACTTTCATCAAATTTGGAAAAATAGTTCACAAACCACGTGTATGATCTATCACAAAAATTCTAAATTTTGACATAGGGAATTTTTAATAAAACAGAACATGCAGTGAAAACGATTTACAGTGAATTACGAAAATCGCAAAATTTTATTAGAACACCGTAGATATATATAGAGTAGATGCAATGTCAGTTCGCAGTGGGCAAATGATGAAAAAAGAACTAACGACTGGATTTTTTAAATAGACAAAAACCATTTTTAAGCCTTGTTTTTAACCAGCCCCATAGTCATGGAAACAAAACCAAAATGCGAGAATAAACCCTTCTGTGGTTAAACTTGACTCTTTCAAAACTATACAAAACTACACGGTACTTACACTTTGTTGGATTGAGAATGACACTGTTTAGATGAATTGAGGCTACAAATATACTTCTCTCCGATCCAGAGGTATTATGTGGAATTACTCGTCCCAATACTCACCGTTTGATCCTTAACTACTCATAATGCTAGGGTAATACTCTCTTTATATCAACGAGCTAAATAATACTACGTTCGTTTACAACGACTTCATCTCATTAGTGCAGGACTGAAAAATTCGAAACCGAAATTATATTGCTGCCACGATGAATGGTGAAAGGGAATTCCTTTTCGCCATTTAGGGCGTTTTGATGCTAGTTTTTGTTTTTTGTATGGTTTGTTTGTTTGTATTATTATTTCTGTTTGTATGTCATAAGTAAATTTTTTGTCTTGTAAGTAAGTAATGTAATTGCAAAGTATTGTGCGTGATGTTTGTAAGACAGTTAAAGCATCAATAATAATGAATAACAATATGAAGAAGAAGAAGAAGATGAATATCAATAATAACAATTACTTAGCGTATTGTAAGTAGCTTAAACATTGTGTCGTGTTGTAAGTATAGTAAAGCAATGTAAGCAATTATGTGTTGAGCAAAAAATTAAAAAAAAATTATGACATTGAACATAGGACCTATAAATGGTCAACAATTTATCGCTATTTGGAAGACATAATAAGCCCCGTGTAACTACATAGCAACAATAGAGCCTCTTAAAAAGCATAACAACGGTCTATTAGTGTTTTACCATCGAATTTTGATCCTCTCGTTAGCCAGGAAATATAACGTTCTGTAAATTTAAAAAAATACTCTTTTGAGGGAACTGGAGCCACCTCCAATTCTTGAAACTGTACCACTTCAGTGCTTCTAGGGACCTCTTTGAACAGCTTAAACAAACTAGCCCAATGGAAAAATGAAGTAATTAGTTATCGTGCAGTTGAGGATTCAGGAGAAACACTAGACCTATGAAACAACTGGCAAACCTGCTGCTCCTAACTCGTCAGGTTTAGCCAAAGGTATGGGACCCATCGACACACCTGAAGCCTCCGGTTCAGCCATCCAGTACCACATCCACAAAGCTCTGCAGTATAACTCCTAATACGACCTTTCTACTTCAAACTGCAACGACACTATTTACAACAAATCAGAAGGTTCTCACCTAAGGGTAGCAGCTTCGTGTCAGCATTTTTCTGTTTGGGTTTTCTCTATTTGTTCAGCCACACAATTTTGCTCTGCGATTATCAGTTCTCATTTCGCCTCTTGCCAGAAGTCGCTTTATAAGATGACCTGTCCATAATATCTTTAAGCTTTATAGTGTTCTCTTTGATCTTCGTTTCCAGAGCGACGGCAGCGCCAACGATGGGCTTTATCGATTTGTTTTTGCCAAAACGCTTTAGTACTTAGTGTGACTCATTCTTATTATTTTGTAAAAAGGACAGTCAAAGCCCCAAATGGTGCGATCCCATCTTCATTGTGATGGCATGGGACATACTTTATAAATGATATGAAGAACTGACAATTCCAAAATTTCAATCAGGCTGGTGTTTTTCTTTAGATCCTTTTATCTTCAATCCGTAAGCCTGGGGTATACTACCCTTACGATCCTGAATGAAATGTTAGTTCTCATATTGTGATTGAAACAAGTCACAATTCTCTGAAAATGAGCTTACCCAAATATTCCTTCAGTCTGCTAAATAACGCTCGAGCTTCAGATACTGTAGACAAGTATGGAGGAATGGTTATCAGCTTTGAATTCTTACCCTGTTGCGTTTACCACAATTTTGTAAGTGCACAATACATGTGCAAAATGTCACCCTTTATCTAGCGATTTCAGTTATATTTCCCTGTCCTCTAAAAAATCAAGTGGTCAATTTGCACTTCAAAGGCAAACCATTGGAGTGGCTTTTGTGAATAACGCCTGTAATCCACGGTTATGACCATGTATGTTGTACCAAATGAACGATATTGGCTGATTAGTGCATTTCCTTGAACTTGTCAACGGCCAAAAACTAAACTTTACAGTAAAGCTTTTAAAACACTTAACTGAGATCTTTTCTCTTTAAAGCTTGGAAATCAATCGCAAAGAGAGTCCTTTATAGTGTTGTTATATAGGTTAAGGAATTCAAAGCCAAGACATGTTATTTGGTAACACTGATAATTTCCGCAACTTTTCGCCTTAAACTAAATACATCCATAAAGCTTTTCACCTAGTGGTGGTTCCTAGAATTTACAGGAATGGAACACTTTTCTCTTTTCAAGCACCGCCTACTCTTGCAAGTTTAATTGTACACCATAATCAAATCCTTTTCTAAATTCTCTTTTGTCAGCTTATAATTCACTACGCAGTACAAGAAGCCGTGTTTGGTCGTTAAACAACTCTTATCAAGCGAGAGCCTGTCTGAACCTGTCGAGTATAAACTGTTTCTGCTCTGGAAATGTCAAGTGGGCGTTACTTCAGTCCGACTCAAGAACAATAGATCCTACTCAACCAATAGACTAAAGTTTCTTCCTCCTTTATCGTCAACGATGAGTCCAGACACCATTATGTTAATTTTAACCCGTCTCAATTAGTTACGAGAAAGGAAAACTGAGAGGTGTTTTAAGTTCTTACCATAAGATTTCAATAATAAGTAACAAAATGCAAACGTTTCTTTGTTTTCTCTACATAGAACTGACGTTGATTAAATTTCAAAAAATAGAGTCGACAGAAATTTTCCTCAATTCAGCATTGAACATGTTAATTAGCTTTAGTATAGTCAGGAAAGATGGTATCGAAGGTATACAGTGTGCCCTTATTTGCAACCAGTATTCCACATATCAAACTCCTCAAAATTTCTTCGAAAAGAGCATTAAGGTACCGAAATTTCTTTGACCTCCAGTGTGATATTCTGGTCTCTGCTCTGTCGATTAAGTATCATTTACGTATAAGGAAAATTATTACTCACTGCTCAGATTTCTTTTGTTTATAATATCCAGTTGGTTGGAAAAAGAACCAGGAGCTGAATTAAGTTAAGTTCTGTTCATTTGAAATTCGCTAAAGCTAATTTAATTTACAGCAAGAAAGCAATGAATAAAAATATCAAACGTCTGCCGACATATTGCTACCGTAAAGCTTTGAATGCAACATAACCACCACACCATCTGATCCCTTCGCAAATTCTCGGTCTCCAGTCCTCACTCCGCTACATAACGACAAAACACTGCAAATTGTTCGTCTATACTCATCCTTCTCGACCTGTTTGTTTTCGAGGTAAATTAGGTTCACAATAGAAAGGTTAACTCCGTTAGTGCTCTCATTGAGGCTTCGTTGAACAAAAAGTTACTTTTCATCTTAAAGACGGCCATCGCGTGTTGTAATTATGTGCAAGCGCTAAAGGCCACTTGAACACAGTACAGCAATCATTCCATTTAGCATCCTGGTGATGCAAACGTACTTCAGTGGCATATTTTTTTTATCTTTCTCCTGGATGCAGGTGCTGGTAATTATATTCAACATTTGTCACTAAAATAGCTTATTTAATAGGTCGTTATTAGTTTTTAAAATCGAGCCCAAGCCACGGACTAAACCAGCAGTATTTCTTAAGTATTTTCCATTTTTATGGTATTAAACATTCGAAAAGCAGAAAGTTAAGCACTATTTTCAAGTTTCGGCGACAATGAACTATAATCAACGAAATACTAAAGCCATGAAATAGCGAGAATATAAATCATATAGGTAAAGAAAATTTATTCTAAAACAACTCATAACTTGACAGTTGACTCACCGATAGAAACACCTATGAAATACTTTCAAAGTTATTTTTCTTATTTAAAAAATGGGACCATAAAGCTGTTGGGGTTTCTTAGTCTAGATTGGAAGATATACTGTCTCACTGAGCTGATGTGTCTTAGTACTACATGTCAGTGTTATTACATGAAGTGATTGTCTCAGTGAATCATAAGAATTAAACAAACAATAACCTTCTAATCAATTCAGTACCAGAAAGCTAAAACCAATCGGGTGACTCGAATTTTCTTTTTGTGCTAAGACCAGTTGCATTAAATTGAAAATTGAAATAAAGAGCAACCTCTGAAGTTAAGTGAAGTGAGTCTTTAAGATTATGCCACAGCGGATTGAACACATCGCTAACACATCTTTATTTTACACATTTTAGTGTTTCATACAGTTTGGTACGTTAAACCATTTCAAGCCGATTTGGAGAAAAAGACGGCACCTAAGGTCACAGTGAAATTCAAAGTGACAAGAATCATAAAGGATGTTGAAAACAACACAAACACCAGCAATTAAAACTTCAAGCTCTGTCTGTTATCTATATCCAGGTTTAGCCTTACTCGTCTTTCTTGCAAATGAGCGACTGACAGATCTACTGCAGCCCAGTGTGCTCTTCATATTTTGCCTCTGATTACTAAATTTGCTGATCTAAGCTTCTTGTTTTCCTTGAATTGTCAGTGTTATTTGCCGATCCTTGTTGTTTTATTAGATAAGGTGTATTAAACATGCATGAATCAACGCGAAATAAACCAATCTAGTTTAATCTACTTCAATGAAGTTTTAGTCACTTTTCGAGGTTCCATCTGAATTACGCACATTTTAGATATAACACACATTGAAATTTATAGTTTTTACCTTTTAGTCTACTCAAATTCCCCCGCGCTAAACCTGAAACCGCACTTTATAAAAAAATAAAAGTTACTAAAACAGCATACAAAGCCATCAAGTCAAGCGTATAAGTGGGCTTGTCTCGGACAACCCATAAGGCTGCTTATCAGTTCAGTGGCACAGAAAGGGGCGTTTCAGCAACCTGACATCACCTGCCTGTTTGTTAAGTTGCTGACCAATCACAGACCAACACCGCAAAGAAACGCATTTAAAATTAATTACTTTCAACATGGTAAATACTACTATCTCGCAGAGCTAGGTCACATCTTACTGTATTCCTTCAGGGCAGAGAAAAGAGGTGAGCGAAAATTTTGCTTTTTGATTTCCTGATCCATATTCTTCCATCAATTCGCTTGAAAGTTATGTAAAATTGGTTTGACCTAGACAAAATATTACTGTATCGGTAGCCATAACATTATTTTGTTTTTCAACAAAATCTGTTTTGTGACTATGATCTTTAGTGGGCTTTAATTGGAGTGATTACCCTATTTTCCACACTACGTAGTGTTAATTAGTCTTCTCGTTATTGCATTGTTCAATAAGTTTATTACTAAGTAGTTTCCAAAGATTCCTTTAAGCTAATTTTGTTCTGTTTTCTCTCACAGGCAAGATGAATTCCAAATTAATATTTTTCCTAGTCCTTGCATTTGTGTGCTACGCACATGCTAGATCTACAAAAGGTACGATTTTGTAGTTTATTTATCAAATCAATAAGACAAATGTTGATTCGTTTTAGAAAAATAAAACTGTGTTGTTTGGGTCATAATCAAAAGCATTTCTTCGGCAGCAACCAGCGTTTGGCACGGAATGTAATGTAAACTATACGAGCGTTGTGTGCTCAAATTCCTATTTTAGATATGGCATAGGTGAACAGTTTTAATATATAAATTTCCCATAGTTTTGACAAACTGAGTTAATTTCTAAAAGTCTTTGTCTAAGATGTGCCGGTGACGAAATATCAAGTCATCGAACCTAATTGAACCAAAAAATGGGTGCTCGATTTTTCAAAAATGTTTCATTTTTCGTTTTGTTTATTAAATGTTTGTTGCTCAGCATAAGTTCTTTGCGTTATTCTTAACAAACCTTTCCGGCCACAGCTTAGAAAGGTCAAGTTGGACAATTTCCTTTCTGGTAATTACGGATCACTACTATTTTTTTAGCTTGCCTTGATTTTCTACATAACCTGAAACACGCGTTAAACAAAATTTATTAGGCACACAAAAATTCTGATTTAGCCAGAATTTAACACGGAGGGAGCTAAAAAGCTCTGTCTTTCTCACTGCTCTTCTATGAATGGACCAAACCGTGAAAGAATGTGATATCTATCTAAGACCAATGAAACTAAACAGGTGGCTACTGTATTATAGTTCAGAAAACTCCAGTGTCTTAATATTTCCGAAAAAATTACATAACCTGACTGTCGCTTTGGTAAAAAGCCTGTTTTTAGGGCAAAAATATTCTAAGAATTTAATGAGGCCAAAATAAAATCTGTCTTTTTATTGTTCTGTCAGCAAAGCATGAAGGCGTGAAAGAATACGATCTATGTCTGTCCTAGACCAATGAAAGTTAACAGGTGGCCACTGTTTCATACATTAACAAATTTCATTGTCTCAATTTTTTCAAAAAAAATATTCAGCTAGTTTTGATCCGAGCATTTAAGGATTTTTTATCGAAATTCTTAGATTTTTTCAATGTCTTGTCGGTCGTTTCTCCCGAGATTTACACGGGCAGTAGCTTATGAATCATTTCTATTCAATATCTTTCCACAACGTCTACAACAAAAAGTAATTTGCGAGGGGGTCTAACAAAAAAATACCCCATGGTGATGGAAGTAGTTAGATTAAATGATATTTTGCTATTCTGCATTAGTAGAATTCTACTAGTATATTAATGCAAATACTGTAATATGATTGGGTGAGCTATTGCACACTGTCAGACATTAATGTGCTGTGGCTGAAGATTGTCAACGAAATGGCGATTTTTTTTTTCGCTTTTATAAAGTTTTGGAGGAAATAATTAATTAAATTGCTGCTGATAAGACTAAACGATGGACATATACGGTTTCTTGAGATAATTGAAAAAAAATTATGCGTACCCGCGCACAACTACAATTTTCCATGGCACTTCATTCCGAGCGATCCTTACAAGCTGCAAAGTTTAATAATCCGTCAAAAAATAAATGTCACAATTAGATTATTCGCTCTTGATTTCCATGACATGATAGTCGATTCGCCCTTCGGTCTCATCGACTATCACCTGAGTAGAAATTTACCGTAGTCTATCGTGAATCCGTAAATTTGATTGGCTGTATTACCGTTTCCTATCTGCTGATAGAAAACAGTCGCACGCGTGATTGTACACGTGATCCTATTTCTACACGCATCAGTACACATCGCGCGCCACGTTTGAACCTGTAATAAAGCATTTGTTTCCGGCTCTACGCGTTACTTGACATTTGTTTTCTTTTTGCAATGAGACTGCGGTAAATGTATACTAAAACAATTAGACTACTCGCCCTCGTTTTCTAGGAGCGATAGTCAACTCGGCAGTCAGCTCGTAGAAAACTCGGGCTCGTAGTCTAATTGTTAAATAGAAATCTCGAGCTCATAATCTAATTGCTAAATATGAATGACTGGCCATGGAAAACGTTCAGTTAACATGATGTTTGATTAAATCGTAGGTAATTGTGGAGTTTATTTTCTTGCAGGTACCAAACGTTGTTGTCCCTGTTGTCCACCACCCCCACCACCTCCACCACCAACGCAACAGATTGCCGGACCAATGGGACCAATGGGACCACCGGGATGTTCCGGACCACCCGGATCCCCTGGATGTCCAGGATGGAAGGGATGCACTGGACCCATCGGTCTCCCAGGACCACCTGGGTTACCTGGCCCAGTCGGTGCACCCGGACCAATGGGACCTAAAGGATGCGGCGGCGCCCCTGGTATGCCAGGATGTCCTGGACTCAAAGGATGCCCAGGATGCTCCGGACCACCCGGCCCTCCCGGACCAGCTGGACCCCAGGGAGCTCCAGGAGCTCCTGCCCCTGCCCCCTGTCCACCCCCACCACCACCACCATGTTGTCCTGCTCCTGCCTGCTGCAAGTAAATGGCCTCCTTTATAAAATCGAAGGAATAATCAAATATGTGCTTTTAATAAACTTTTGTTTTGGACTCAGATAAAGGAAGTGGCTGTAGTTGTTTTAGTTTTACGACACGCTTCGCAAAATGTGGGGTATCTGGGAAGGAAAACACGTATAATATTTATGGGATACAGACGTCAATCGACTATAGCGTTGAGGGATCAGTATTAGAGTAGGAAGTGACGCCATATCTCACCCACTGGATTGCTGGCGAAACCGTTGAAGTACCCATTGTGAAAAAGGTTTCGCTGTAGTCATTGCAGATAGCGTTGGATGCGATTCATTCATGTCCATCTCACTTGTAAGTATCATTGGTTCTTTTTAGACGGAATCACAAGACGTCACCAGAACCACTGAAAGCCAGTCAACATTTGATCAAGAAAATCAGGAAAAGTCATAACTAAAAGAAAGTTGTTGTATGCAAAGGTTAGCTTTCCCTGAAGCATTCTGCTGTAGAGCATACCATTGAATGGTTTATTTTTTCTTTCAAAGTTCTCGTCTTACTTTTTGGCCAGTACACCGCTTGCACTAACAATTTTGATTTTGTTTTGTCTTTCAGTGTTTAACTGAAAACCCAGTTGACATTTTTTGAGATCGTCAAGAGCATGAAATCTGGAAAAACGACGTTAAAAAATACGAAAATGTGATAAAAGCAAGCATGTATAACGTGATGTTTGACCATTTAAATGAATTAAAGACAAATTATTAAACTTTTAACGGTCAAATTTTTCAAGTTCGTCCCAAGTATTTTGCATATATCGATATCGGTAAAGCCCCATTCACAAGATCATTTCAGATGCGATATGCTAGTTGAAAATCAGACCGGTCAGTTCCGGGTGCGATATCAAACTTAAAACACCAAAACAATCAACCTTAGCATAGACAGTAATCTCTAATTTATTCGGATCTTAATGCATTTAGCATCTAGCCTGTTCCAGGCTCTCTGTCAGTGTGGACGATTGAAAAAGCACGCGGGTGATGACCGGGGTCTGGTAGCGGATCCCGCTCGCCGCTGATCCCGCTTGTCGCCCTCATCATCATCATCATCATCATCATCACTTTTATTTACCCTCGGATTTTCAGAGTAGCTTATGCAGCTAATATCTCCGAGAATTTAACCATCATATGAGAGATAGACCACTACACCGGGAACATCATCCCCTACTCTTTACGACAAGTGCGTGGGTTCTTTAACGTCCCCTGCTAACCATGTAACACTGAAGATGCAGGAGAAGGGGCCTACGATTTATAGTCCTTATTCAAGACGACTTGAACATCTAACCGTTTGCAAATATAATTACCAAGGGAGCACATTCTCCTTAGTTATTTTAAGACCCTGAGTGTTGGTCCGGTCTGCACTCTACCAACTGAGCTAACCAGGCGGCGACCCTCACGCTTTTTCGATCTTCCTCACTGACCGAAAGCCTGAAACAGTCTATTAGCATCCGATTCTCTCATTGAACCTAAGTGTTGTCCCACTCGCCCGCAAATATGGCGGACGAGCACTGCACTGAGATCAAACATAGATTTACAGAGCGTTTTCACATGACGTCAGAGTCGCCATATCGGTGTTCGAAAACAATGAAATGGCGGCCATGTTGGTATACCAAATCAAGCCTGTGTGAGCTGAACTCTTTCCTTTACAGAGTCACCTCGAGATCGCGTGTTCTTTACTTGATGATTTATGACTGCAAAGCGCTACACAATTCCAGGCTAAAATCACATAAAGTTCAACATTATAAGCTCCCGATAGTGGAATTCCAATCTTTATAGGTTTGCGCAATATTTCGCTCTAAATTGAATCTTTCCTACCATGGCAATAAGGCCTAGTGGAAGGGGCTGAAGCTAAATTCGTGTTCTGTCGACGCGTAAGATTTTTTAGATTGATTTTATTCATATCAATATAAAGAGACGGACGTAGGATTCCTTTATCATTTTTAGAAACACCTGTGGTTTTCAACAGTGAGGCACCTAGCCGGAACATTTTACCTGTTCCCACATGTTTTACTGTAGGAGCTAGTCATGGTTATGAGACATAATGAAAGGTAATCTGTGACTCGATGGGCAGCCGATAAGATACGCAGCCATATGTCTATATCCAAAGCAGTACGATGACAATTAAAGTGTATCAATATTTCGTTAACCTCAACAAATTGTCAATCCCTGTCTGGTTGATGTAGTTGAGGAGCCAAGGAACCTATAAAATTCTACACCTTTGATTTGGTGTAAATTTTTGATGAAAGACTTGCTCACGAGTTATCGCTGTTAGTTCGCAATCTATTAAAGTCACCGCGATGTTGGCTTAGGAAAGGTGGACGGAGAGGGGGTGGGGACAAAAGGACCAAAAAGCGTATTTTACCCTTCCCATTATCTACTTCTCTTTCAGCCTTACTCCTACTCCCCAAGACGCCTATTAGCTCTCCTCAAGCCTCTACCGATTATGAATCCAAGATGGCGTTGGCTTAATCAAAATGCGGTGCAATCTGGGCTGTTTTTCTTCATATTTTGAGTAACACTGGTGAGTCCCATTCCTAAGCCAGCCAACGTTGAAGTCAAACACTGAAAATGAGACTGGACGCCTCCAGTGGCTAAATATGAGAATGGCGAGAGTACTTTCCCACCCCCAGAGCCGTCGGTCTTAATTGGCAGGCAGGGCCTTGGCCGACGGAGAAAAGCCGCCTCTGGGGACAAATGATTTGACTGGCTAATATTTGGACAAGTATAGTCAGTAATTCAACGTTGGTTTCTTTTTCGAAACTATCCACAAGTTGATTCCTGACTAAAACCATTCGATTGCAGCGCGTGAAGACCCGGTCTAATAACAGATTTTAACAAACCAATAACCGGCAATAGCATACCATTTGAAGACCGCAACTCCGTTAACGAACACACACTTGCTACAAGCTTATTTACCTTTGACAGCGTCCCTGGGGACAACAGCAAGTGAGAACTGATTATACATGGGGAGTCACTGTTTGTAGCTAATTCTTATGAAGCCAACAGGGATCATGTCCATAAATCTCGCTGATAAAAGTTTTTACAACCTGAGCATCCAAACAATAAGTTAATTAGCATGTTCACTGATCGCCAAAATGACAAACTAAAAATATAGGTCAGACTGTTAGACTTGACATCACATGATAGAGGTTAGAGTATGCACTAATATTGAGGGATCAACAAACCATTGTAGCCATACGTACGACAAGGTAGAGCAAAAAAATAACTAAAAAAGTGAAATCGCCTGTAAAAATAATAACAACAGTAAATAAAGGAGAGATTAGAAAGTGATTAATAGAAAAGAAATAACGAGGGTGAAGGTTAAGAAATGTATAATTGTTGTTAAAGAGGTACGTAAACCAACATAAAATCAGTGGAGATCTTAGCCCAAGAATCCAACAGTAGCTAAACCATATGCCACGAGAGCCAACATCTACTTTCACCTAGGCCCCGTCGGCTAAGAGAAACCTAGAGGGCTCTGGGGACGAATATGCGGACGCTAGTACTCAGTCCGTTTGTTGAAGTTTCGACGTTGCAATTTTTAACACACCAGGGGCCCGTTTCTCAAAATCCCCGAAAACTTTTCGGACCCGTAAAGCCATTTTCAGATCATCTGTATCTAAAAACGGAGAAGTGTACACGCCTGAAACTTCTTGTATGAAGTGAACCTCTCTTCATACTAAGAATATGTGAATATAGCAGCTCTGTAATCGTAAGGTTCGGGATTTTGCTTTGGCTTTACGGGCCCGAAAAGTTTCCGGGGCTTTCGAGAAACGGCCCCCAGGCCCCAGTTGTTCAAAGGCTGGATAATGCTGCCCACTGGATAAATCACTATCCAGTGGATAAATGTTAACAAAACAAACCACACTATCCTTTGGATGGTGAGTTATCCGGTGGAAAGCGTTATCCAGCCTTTGAACAACCTGGGCCAAATGGTTTTGGCTTCAGAGACGTTCAATACATTTGCATTTCTTACAAGATCGTGATATCAATGCAACCAGCCACGGATTGCTGGTCGGGAGTATAGCGAGATTATAAGCTAAGGCTATACATTCCATGAAACACCAGTTATGTTTATGCACAGAGGTGTTCAACAGATAGCATCAGACTTCTCAATTTACACTGACAGGTTAAACAATGCAAAGCAGTTGAGGACGGTTAGTCGACTTCCTTTCGCTGGACACACAATTCAGTGGAAGTTGATTAACTGCCAAAAAAAGGTATTCCTATCTTTTGTTGTGAATTAGTTCCATCACAACTTTTTCCAAATGACTGACATTAACTGCTGTTCCATCTTGGTATTTTACAGGTATACGAAAATGGACATTAAAATAGCAGTCTTAGTGATATTCATATCTGTGATCTATGTTGCTAATGCAAAACCAATGGAAGAATTCGGTAAGTTCTTTTCCACCAAATGAAAAAGATATCAATAGCTAAATTTTGTTCTATGTAACTGTCCGTTGATTTAAATCTTTCTTCTTTCTAAGAAAGCAAAATCAACCGGGCTATTAGAGATATCCCGATCACACCTGTCAGTTATGATAAATAAGTCAACGAACTTAGGAAAATCTAAAAGTATTAAGGGCTTCACGAAACAAAAACTTTTATTTAACTGTTATTAAATGAATGAAAGATTCCCTTAATTTTATTAAGAAAACTTGTGTAATGACACGCTTTCATTTCTCAGTGTCATAATTCATATTAATCCCAGTTGTTACTGACCAGCTATAAAAATAATGTTAGTTTATAAATGATTGGCACAACAATGAAAACATATCACACGTTCCATCATTATCTTTTGAATAAAATTAAGATATATTAAGAGCCGAAACATTTTAATAGAGCCTGTCGAAACATAGAAAAAAATTGTTACTGGTTTTGGAATCCTTTGCACATAAGCCATAATGTTGTTAAATATCCCTCCAAAGATGGACGTCATTTTTTACTAAGTTCTTTTTAAAACCCAATACTGTTGGTGGATAAGCTACATTATATGGGTGGCATCGCCGGTTCTAATTGAAAAAAAAACGTCTTAACTTCCTCTGAATGATCAAGCTGATTAAAAACTAGATCACTGGATAATGCAATTCAAGACTTTTCATTGGTTCAGCCATCATGGTATATGGGCCATTAATCCATGCTCTTCAAATATGGTAAGCGTACACTTCATTCCAGGAGCGTCTTTTATTTTTATTTTTACTCTAGTTTTCAATCTTTCTGGGGCGTTTGTTATATATGAGGTTGTTATAGCCAACTCAACGCTACGAGCCTCGTTGGCTATCTACCATCTCATAACCAACAACTACCAGTGGCATTGACAACTTTATCGATCTCGTGACTTTTGTAACAACAAAATTGACAAAGGTGTTCTCTTTGCAATCATTTCAGTCAACAAAGTCTTGAGAAGCAACCCTCTGCCTTGTTCTAGGTCATGCTGTAGGAAGTGCTGCACGAACGTTTGTAAAAGGGGATGCATATTCTCCTGCTGCGCCTCCCGTCTTCCTCCGCCGTACCCTCCGCCACCTCCGCCGCCTCCCCCATTTCCGGCTCCCACACCACAGTTAATCCCAGGCCCTCCCGGGTTTGATGGTATATGTGGATTGCCAGGACCAAATGGACCCAAAGGATGTCCCGGATGTGTAGGACCTCCCGGACCGCCCGGACCCCCGGGTCCCCCTGGACGTTAAATTCCTCTGTGAGATTCGATCGGTCGGTAGCAGCTCTCGCAATGACTCGATACCGTTTGAAAAATCAGCCGAAACAATAACTATACTTAGCCCAAGTGTAATTGCAAGCCTACTGGATCTGTTAGACTTCCAGATTCGACCCGCACTAATGATAATTATATCTGACATATGTCTGGTAGCTTAGACATTGCCAATTATGAAGTGATGGAGCGTCCAATTTTTTGGGTTTTAATACTCAAAACAACAAAAAAATCACTGCATTCCCGTCTTTTTATCATCTAAGTGTTTTAATTCATAATGTCGCTCATAGCTCACGTTATAGTGGTTTATGGTGGTATTAATGAAAATTATTTCCTTTTTCGAAGTTATTGTTTATGCTCGGAGCTTCAATGTACATACAAAGTACTCATTAACACGCATTTTATCGCAAAAAGAATGTAATATTCTCATTTCAAGTATAAAAATAAAGATGATTTGTATCTTCTCATTGGTTTTGTTGTTAGCTGGGTAACAAGGTTACGTTTTGGTCGCTGCTTCTGTCGTTGTTTTCATTGTTATCATCATCATCATTATCGTCATCGTTATCGTCATCGTCATCGTCATCGTTATCATTATTGTTGTTGTTGTTGTTGTTGTTTCTGTTATGAAGATGATGTTGCTGCTGATGTTGTTGTTGTTGTTGTGGATGTTGAAAATCATGACTTTGCTGTTACTAGAAAGAATGATATGGCTGCTGACGTTGTTGTTGTTTCGTTGCTGTTGTTCTTCTTGTTGTTACCGCATGAAAATGTTCCTGGTGATGCAAAGCTGCCGACATAAGTGGCGGGAATCTACTGTTTGAGGAGCATGAGCAGGGCCATGAATGATCTCGGCCCGCAAATGATCCCCAAATTGTGCCGAAAATGATCCCAGGACCGGAAATGATTGTACTCAATACGTTAGGAATGGGGTAGTTTTCGTAATAGTTTTCGTGTATGTATGGAAACAGCACATTTACGAATTGAGGGGAAAAAATACCTCAGTCTCTATCACTTTAACTAGCAAACAGGAGCAGGACCTTTCTTGCGGAGCGTAGGGGGAAACTATTTTTTTTTTTACCGAGGAATATATTTGGACAGCTACGTGTATCCCTGGATGTTCTTCTTCAGTTACTGTAGCGTTGCGTTTATTGCTGTGAACAGCCAAAACCCACTAATTTCTATTTTAATATATCTCATCGAAAAGCAAAAAGGTGCACGACAACAAAACATGAAGTAATTGTATGATTTACTGACAAAATCTCAAACTGTCACTAAAAGAAATCAATGGATGAGAATTTAGTGGTTCAAGAAGCTTCTAATCCAGACTTCACCAAAACTTAGCTGTTTTACTTTCAACAGGCAAATTAGTCGCAAATTTCATTTTCCGTCCAATTCAAATCGAAAGCCTACGATTTCCTAAATACATTTTAAAGTATAACAACGAGAAATCCAAGATTTAAAAGTGGCCAATTTTCTCGGCGTCCTGTAAAGGAGCTATCAACAAGGCTAAAGGGTCAAAAAGGGAGCCATTTTTTAACTTACATCAACAACATGCTCATCTACCCCTTCCCCGCTTTTAATTTTGATTGAGGTCCGAAAGGGAAAGGCACCATTTCGGTTGTGTCCAACCGTGGAAACTCAGTTCGATATTTTAACGATGTTGGCTCTACAAGTGTATCTGTACACACATCGCAGGTGTCGCAAACGGAGGGGGCCGTTTTAGCACCATGCTTTTACCTCCATTGAAGGTTTTGCATAACCTTGGAATTCCAAACAGGTGTTCAATCCAAGATCTTAGTTGATTGAGTTTACTAGAGGCACTGCACATTGAAAAAAATATACCTTTTTCTTTTCCCTGACTTCAGGCTTACCACAGTTATCAATCTTCAAGCAAAGTAAAACGGAATCACTGAACGTTTCACGAAAAAATGATACCTGCTCTTTGTCAAAATTTTGTTTATCAATTTAGTTTTATAGACCTGCTGCACAAGAACGTTAACAAAACACGTAACAATCAAAAAATTTTATCACCTTGCCATCGATCAAACCATAGAAATTAAGGATTTTCTTTGAGGGTCACTCGCTGCTTTTGGTGCGTGTATCAGGGCGCCAGGTAAGATCTGAGTTCTTTAAAATAGTAGAGCATTTGTTTCAAGACGGGAAAAAACTATATAGTGATAAAGAACAAAAAAATTATTTCATTTCGCTTCGATTCGGAAAATCAAAGCATTTTCTTTGAAATTTCAATTCCAAACAATAAGGCTGAAAATCTAACAGCCAAACTTCATCGGATATACCACGGTCGCATAATTATTGTGGATACCAGTTTCTGTGGCTTGGGAAAACGTTTCTCAAAGAAAAATGGCTCTTGATTCAGAACTTAAAAATGATAATTGTACCTAACAGTTACACACTCAATGACTTCTAAGTGTAATTAGGATACGTAGAGTTATGTTAACGCTGCTATGTTGCCTCAAGCCTTCTGTTTTCTATCACGACAGAAAGCATCATGGATTGTCGTTTGGCTCTGTTATTCACGTTAGGCCTTGCCTACACCGCCTCAGCTTTGCACAGTAAGTGTCAAGTATATAGGTCGTTATTCGTTGTTCGAACAATTTCCAGCCGTCAAAAACATAATTTGGTCATACTGGCAGCACGGTAAATGCCACTTATATCTAGATAAGGGCTTCCGTCACACCTGCATACAGAATGGGATAAGTCCTCTTTATTTAACACTGTTATCTGATTAATAGAGATAGAGAGAAGGATTGACTGGTAGCTTACTGACTAACTAACAAACCAACCGTTTGACTACTGACTGCCTGACTGACAGACTGACTCACTCACTCACTCACTCACTCACTCACTCACTCTCTCACTGACTAGCTGACTCACTCACTCACTGACTCACTGACTCGCTGACTCGCTGACTCACTGACTCACTGACTCGCTGACTCACTGGCTGGCTGGCTGACTGACTGACTGACTGACTGACTAACTGACTGACTGACTGACTGACTGACTGACTGACTGACTAAGATGACACTTTAAAATATACCTAGGTTGTAAGATTAACATGAAGTCCCACTATGTCAATGGACGCTAAAGAAAGATCTACTGAGATTTTCTTAATAACAAAATTCTTGTGAACCTCTGCCTTGTTTCACAGCAAAGCGTTCTGCCTTCCCCTGTGGAGCGAGCTGCACTCCAGCTTGCGCCCCAGCATGTACAGCATCCTGCTGTGGCAGTCCTCCCCCAGCAGGGCCAAATCCACCCATTCCGCAAGTCGCAGACCAAATGAAGCCTGCTCCACCTCCGATTTATGGAATTGCTGGGCATCCAGGATCACAGGGACCACCAGGAATGATGGGAGGTCAAGGGCCTCCAGGGTCCGCCGGGGCCCCAGGACCACCAGGACCCCCCGGACCACCCGGGCCACCTGCACCTCCTGGTCCCCCAAGCCCGTGCTGCGCTGTGCCGCCTCCAGGAAAGTAAATGAGACGAGTTTTCTCTATCATGGAATCCATGTTCAAACATTTTGGATAAATGCAGTCCTTTCCTTTGGTATAAACACTGTATACGTATGGAAATTATTTTCTATTTTATAATTATCGGCTAATTAAACGGTAAGGCTTTCGAACGTCATCCTTGCTCTTTAAAATTTGCTTTTCTTTTACGTTGTCTGGAGAAAGAGTTTTGCTTTCTATTATTATTTTCTTCTTTCCTTTTAAGAGAGAAGTGTTAAAAGATTATCTTATGATAAGCAAAGTTGGTCTGACTACCGGCTGCGAAATAACATCGAAAATATAATTAAAAACAGTTAAAACGAGTATCAAATATAAAAATGACTTGTAGTAAATAATGTAAGGTCAGAAAATAAATTTGCTTTTATTACCAATATAGCAATTCCTGAGATCTTTGAGTAAATCTCGTTCCTTAGAAAATGGTAGTTCTCAATATTCCTCTTTTTCAAATTTTCTTTTCAAACAAATCTGTAAAAGCTGAATAATGATCCTTGAGCTTGGGCAACTGTACGAGAAAACTGTTGAAGTGTTAGGGTGGGGTTCTATCTGAGGGCCATATTTTGGCTGGGCAGCATGCCTGTGTCGTAAATATCTCGTTCACATTTCAAGCAGTCAAGAATCTCTCCGCTCGTCCCACATGTCTGTGTTGTGGGCTGTTTTGTAAATTTTCTGGTGAGAAAGAAACTTTTTCTCAGTTTTTCTCTTTATTAGTGAAATTCATGGGAATAGGAAATTTTGAAGATTTGGTGTTGTTTAAAAATTAGAATTTGAAGTTAAAAATTGGTAGATGCACACCAAACACTTGTCCACCAAACTGGGGTGCGGTCAGTTGTCTGGTGGTGTTCCATAACCTTTTTTTCCTTTTAATCTCCTTTTATAAACTTCCTAAAATTTCACTTAAATTCATGTGAAATCCCCCCTTAAAGATTTGGTTAATAGCCCCTGACACCAGTCTAACTGATGTGTGAATATGTTAAAGCGTGGGATACATGAAGCAAGACAACAAAGGCGGTTTTCAAAGTTGAATTCACGAACCAAGAACACTGCACACTCTTAGCAATCGACCAATATATCTTATCTCATTAATCTTTTGACAGTTCACATCTGAGGGCTCTTTGACTGTTAGGTGTCCTATACCACCTTGAATCGGGCTGCAATATTGATCTCTGACCGCAATTTGGAATCTTGCCAAAGGTTTAAGCTGGCTGTCCTGCTTATCGAGCCTCGTCACTATTTCTAAATGTAGCAGATATTTTGCGGGAATCTCGCGGGGCGCAATGTGTATTAAACATTTAAGAGAAGGTCTGGTTCTCTGTACAAGATTAGTAGAAGTTTATTTACGAAAAATTACTCTTGTCAGTTTCACCTAGCCACTGACCAAGAACCTTGTTAACCTGCCAACGGATAGCTCGCTTACTTCAAGCGATTCGAGTAGAAAGATAACCCGTGACAGAATAACAACATTACCCGACGAACAAAAATTCATTGTTACTCAAAAAAGGCACTTACAGAAACATTACCACGAAACTCTTGATAACATGGCCCATATTTTTGGTGTTTGTATTAATGTACATGATTACCAAGAGAACAAAACGAGTTGACAGAAAATGAAACGCCGATTAGCCAGATGACAAGTGACCCGCTCACTCTTTACTGCGCAAGAGCGTATGGTCGGGTTGTCTAGGAGACGTAAGGTGTGAAATATGTCTGGCATTACGTGCTCGATCGAGTTTGAGATCACAGGTTTAAGTCACTGAACCGCCAAATGCTAAATTATTTGCTTTGGTAGATATCAA